>Ga0209792_1000394_pt1 | contig 33702 bp, 50 predicted proteins | sample EBPBio142005_DNA_FD_185860 | JGI IMG/M metagenome (GOLD analysis project Ga0209792, IMG submission 185860) | Wastewater treatment Type I Accumulibacter community from EBPR Bioreactor in Madison, WI, USA - Reactor 1_6/14/2005_ DNA (SPAdes)... | ecosystem: Engineered > Bioreactor > EBPR >... | reverse complement strand
GCGAAAGTCCTCCAGCGTGGATCCGCCCGCGATGGCCTTCTCCACCGCCGCACGAAAGTCCGCCACGATGGCGTCGCGGTTGGCGCCCGCCACGACGAATGCATAGTCGTGTTCATGCAGGCGCACATCCGTCCAGCCATCGGTGGGTAGATTCAGCTTGCGCCGGAAGAACTCCGCCTGCTCCTTGAACGGCAGCGAGCCATAGGCGGCATCAGCCATTGAGGCCCCCAGCCTCCTGCAGCACCTCATAGCGGCCGGCCATCTCGGCCGCGCGCAGGGCCTCGGCCATCGCCGCCGCGTACTGGTCCAGCGTCATGTCGGGCAGCAGCGCATCCAGCCCGTCGCGGATCTCGTCCAGCGACCGCGCGCGCATGACCAGCTCGCGCACCTGGTCGATCCATGCGCCCACGGCCGGGGCCAGGTCGTCCGCCAGGCGCGGCAGCATCTGCACGGGCGGCGGCGGCACGGTGGGCGCGGTGGATGCCGTCCACTGCGCCGTAGCAGCGGCCAAGGCCGAGGGCAGCATGCCAGGCATGGCTCCCTGCTGCGGCGCCAGCACCGGCTCATTGCCCTGGGCCATGGGAATGCCCAGCTTCTCATGCACCCACGCCACCGGCGGGCGCACGCCCATGCCCACCAGCGCCGGCAGGCCCTGGCTGAAGGCAGTCAAGTCCTCCTTTTCCTGCGTCTTCAGGCGAAACTGCGGGCAGCGGCGCAGCCCGCCCGCCGCCAGGCCGTTGAGCGAGGCCACGGCAAACACCAGGTCGCGCGTCAGCGTGGCGTTCAGCTGGCGAATGTCGCCATCGCGCAGATCCTTGCGCACCTCGTTGTGCACATTGCCCAGGGCATTGGTGCTGGCCTTGCCATCGGCGCCGCTGGTCAGCGTGCCGCCCAGGATCACCTTGGACTGATTGCGCTCGCACCAGCTCATCATCAGCTCGAACGCCTTGGGGTCGCCCGTGGCCGCGTTCTGAAACTCGATCAACATCCCCTCGGGGATGATGCCGGCCGCGTTGTGCCCCACCGAAGCCAGCGCACGCAGCAGCGTCGCCTTCTCCTTCTCGGTAGCGCTGGCCGGGTACTTGCCAATGCGCAATGGAATGCCGTAGATCTCCAAAAACTCCGCCAGGTCACCCACGCTGTAGTTCTTGAATAGATACGTCCACACCAGCTGTCTGAACAGCGCCGCGCGCTCCAGGTAGCCGCTCTTGGCCTTGTGCACATGGGTCAGCCATCCAAAGGGGCTGAGCGGCTGGCCCATCACGCCGTCCACCACGTCCAGCGTGCGCAGGCGCAGCTCCTGCCGGTAGCCGCGGTGCAGCGTAAACCAGGACTGCGGGCGGTGCGTAAGGGTCTTGGGCACCCAGTAGCCTTCAAGCCGCTGCCACTCGATCTCCAGGCAGGCGTAGCCCTTGCCAATGGCGTCCGTCAGGTCAAACACCATGTCCTCGAAGTCGGGCAGCTCCATCAGCAACTCCCCCAGCTGCGCGGCGGCCTTCTTCTCGGCGGCGTCGGCGCCCTCGGGCGGCACCACGTCCCAGTCCAGCACGCAGGCGCGGCGGCGCTTGCCCATCTCGGCGGCAATGTGGCCGTCCTTCTCTTCCATGTCTTCGAAGAGCTCGAACTGGGCCACCAGGTCGCCGGTCTCGGCCGCGTCCAGGATCTGCGCCAGGCGCGAGGGCGTCAGGCCACGCGTCGGGTGCGACTGCAGCTCGCGCTGCAAGTGCAAGAGCCGCGATGTTTGCGGCTCTTGCAGATCGGGCATCTGGATGGGCTGGCCATCGGGGCCGAGGATGCGTGAAGTTGCCATGGCGAGATCTACCAGGTGGTGCGCGACTCGACCAGGCGCAAGTAGTCCTCGTCCTGGTCACCGGCCGCGCCGAGGTTGTCGAAGCCGCGCGGGAGCGCCGGCGCGGGGGTGAAGTCGATGGGCGCGCGCACCTGCTCGGCCGCGCTCAGTGCCAGAAAGCAGGCCCAGGCCCGGTCGGCGTGGCCACTGCCATCGGCATCGGCCACAAAGCGCGGCGTGCCCGTGGGGCCGGCCACCTTCTGCAGCTTGTGCAGATCGGCGCGCACCTCGGGCGTGGCGGCAATGCGAATGCGCCGGTCTTCAAAGCGCGTCTTGCCCAGCGTGGCCAGCTGAAGCTTGTTGGCACTGGTAAACAGCACACCCTCCACCCGGCTGGCGCCGTGGCGCCGCTGGGCCATGGCCACGGGCGTCTCGCCCATGCCGGTCTGGTCCATACAGGCGCGCAGCACGCGGTAGCGCTTGAAGACATCGGCCAGCACCTCGGGCTGCTGCAGCGGGCCAATGGTGTTGCTGGCAATCACCTCGCGCGTCCACAGCACGTCGCCCACTTGCTCCAGCACCCACACCACGAACAGGTCGCGCCCGCGGCCACTGGCAATATCCACGCCCACAAAGCAGGGCCCACCCTGGTACAGCTCGGGGCGCCCCGCGTCCTCGTGGTCGCAGCTGTCGATCAGGTCATAGTCCAGCCAGGCGCTGGCGCCGTCCAGCCACTGCAGCTCAAACTCCTGCGCCCACAGGTCGGGGTCGCCCGCGCCGCGCTTGAGCTCCTCGATGTCCCGCGGCAAGCCGTCCGCCACCGCCTGATAGATATTGGTGGTATGGCGGCTCCAGCCATCGTCCTGGCCCGTCATCAGCTCATAAAACTTGTTGCCCTTGCCGTTGGGCGTGCTGATCACGCGCAATTTGAGCCCCGGCTTGGAGATCACCGGAAACAGCGCCTTCCAGATCGCCCGGCTGTCCTGGTGAAACGCAAACTCATCCAGCAGCACATTCGCGCTGAAGCCCCGCGCCGTATCCGGGTTGGCCGGCAGCGCCGTGATCTTGCTGCCGCCGGGCAGCTCCACCTCCAGCGCCTTGATGCCCGGCTCCCACTCATAGTCATAGGCCTTGAAGCCGGCCGACAGCGCCGCCAGGTGCAGCTTCACCCCCTCGTTCATGGCCTCGCGCGCCTGGCGTTCGCCCCGGCTCAAAATCACCCAGCGCCGGCGCTGGCCCGCCGCCTCGGCACGCGCACAGTCCAGCGCCAGCTCCAGCGTGCTGGTAAACGTCTTGCCGCACTGGCGCGCGAACATCGCAATCTTGAAGCGCGCGTCATCCTGCACCCAGCGGCGCTGGTAGGGGTACAGCGGCAGGGCCGGCGTAGCTGGCGTGGCGATGGTGCTCATAGGCCGTAGGCTGCCTGTATCACCTTGGTCAGCGTGCCCTGATCCACCTCGCCAGACTCGCCCAGCGCATCCAGCCGGGCACGCTGCTCGGCCAGCAGCTCCTGGCGCGCCTCCTCACGAATGGCGGCCCGCGCCTCCCGGCTGGCGCGCTTGTTGGATGCGCTGGCGCGGCCAATCTCGGCGGCGTTCTTGAACAGCTTGTTCACATCCACGCTCTCGGCGTCAATGTCCAGCTCCATCAGCAGGTTCAGAATCTTCTCCTGCGTGATGCGGATCACCGCGCTGCTCAGCTTGTCCTCCTCGTCAGGCGCGGCATCCACCAGCGCCACGGCCTGCTCCGTCGCCATCTTCACCCGCGCCATCTGGCGCTCAAACGGCGCGCCATAGCGCTGCAGCCCGCTCTTTGAAATATCCGCCCCGCGCGCCTTCAAATCCTGCGCCAGCTGCACATAGTCACCAAAGCCGCGCCTCACCAGCTCCGCGTCCAGCCACTCCTTGAGCTCGGGCGGCAGCGCATGCACCTTGCTACGCCTGGGCATGGCTACACCTGCGTAATCTTGGGCCGGGCCACGCCAGGCTGGGCGTCGATGTTGTACTCGACGAAATCAATGCCCGTGCGAGTCAGCTCCACCATCCAGCGATCCATCGGGTCGCGCTGCACGCGCACCAGCTCGCGCTCCTCCAGGTAATCCAGCGCCAGGCGCACCTCGTGGTGCGTCGCGTCCGGGTACACCGCACGCACAATCACCAACAGCGGCTCGGTGTAAATGCCCACCGGGCGGCTCAGGTTCACCGCCTGCAGCAAGTGCCAGCGAATGTCCTCGCGGCGAATCTTGGCCAAATCAATCAAGGCTTACCTCCCAGGTTATCCAGCGCCCGCTCCATGCGCAGCGCAAAGTTGTCGATACGCGTCTCAATAATTCCCACGTGGCGCACAAAATCGTCGCGCCGCAGGTACTCGCGCGCCATGTCCGCCTGGTGCTTCCTGAACTCGCGCTCCAGCTCCAGCGTCGCCGCTGCGTTGCTGTGCTGCGTGGCGGCAACATCCGCCATCGACTTGGCCAGCGCGTCAAAGCGCTCGTTCAGGCGCTTTTCACTCTGCGCGCCAAGCACCTTCAGCAGGCCCCACCACGCCCCGATAAACGAGCCAACGATGGCAATCACATTCGTCAGCGTGAACTCAAAAATCATGCGCACCGCCCTCCACGTTCACGCTCGCGCCTGCCCTGGCAGGCCACACACAACTGGCACCCCGGCACGGCCGCGCGCCGCGCCCTGGGTATCTCATCGCCGCAACCCGCGTCCCGCAGGTGCTCGCCGCAAAACTCGGCCGCCGGCAGACCCGCAGGCTGGCCGCGCCGCTGCTGGCGCGCCAGGGCGTCGCTCAAAAACTCTTGCTCGCGCAGCTGCGCGCGGTCCACGTCATCGCTCATGCGGCAGCCGCCCCCTCAATCACATCCGCGCCCGCCAGCAGCTCGCGCGCCACGGCGCGGGCCACGGCCGGGCGCATCAACTGCGAAGCGCTCACGCCGCCCACGGTGGCGCACAAAGACACCTCGCCCCCGAATGCGGCCACCGTCCACAACCTGGGGCCGTCCTGCAAGGTGACGCCGTGTAAGTGATGGGCGGGCAAGCGTGGCACCTGGTCAAACCGCATGCGCTACCTCGTCCGGCTGCACCGGCCCGTCCAGTATTTGCAGCGCCCGGCCGGCGCCGATCAGCCCGGCTTGCTCCAGCATCTGCACGCCCGCGCGCGTGTCCGCTCGTGCCAGGTCGATGTAGTTGGATGCGGCCACGTCCGCAAGATAGGCGCGCAGCATGGCCGCCTGCTGGCGCTGCTCCATGGGTGCGGCTGGGCTGTCTAGTGATGCCAATTCAAGCGCTGTTTTTTCAGCCATCGTGAATCGGTTGCGAAAAGCCAGCCGCGTGATCCTGCGCCATGGCGCCATGGCGTGCATCTGTTCGGGCGTGAGGGCCACCAGCGTATAGCGTGCGTGGTAGATGCCCTCCAGCAGATCAACACCGTCCAGCGACAACGTATGCGTGAGCGGGTCGTAATCTGGCGGCTGCTCGCGTACTAGGTGCAGGCCCAGGGCATTGCGGTCTGGCTCGTTGTCCAGCGCGCCGGCATCTGGGTATGCGGCAAGTAACGCGTCGTGCGAGGCGTAAAGGCGGCTGTGGTTTTGGTCGTAGAACATGGTCAGTCAGGGATGTAGCTGCCGAGGTAGATTGGCATCAGCTCCATGCTGACGGCGCCCACGTTGCCGTTGTTATTCATGAAGTGCTTGTGCCCCAGCCGCTTCGCGGGGCCTGGCAGGTTGGCGGTGAATGCACCGGCCGCATTCGCGCCGCTGTTGAGATCGCGCAGTTTCCAGGTGACGATGCCGCTGCCGGGGGCGTTTTTCAGCACGACCTCCAGCACCGCATTGGCGTTGCCGATGGCAAACCCCGCGCCGGCATCCTGCTTGGTGAGCACCCCGTAGTCGGGGTGGCATACCATTTGGTAATTTGCGTCAGCCGCCGTGTCGAACGCGACACCAATGTTATCTGGCCCGTTGTATGGCTCGGCGTTTGCGGTGTTGGTCATATAGCTCATCAGCCCGACAAAGCCTCTCTGGTTGGCCCGGGCTGAGGTGACAGAAAACAGGCAGCGGTAGGCGAACCCGCCGGCCGCGCTGCCGCTGGCGCTGACCATGGCGAGCTGGTTGCCCGTGAACTGCCCCACGCCGCCATCGGCCGCGCCGTTGCCCGTCAGCGACCACCTGGGGGTGCCGGCGCGCAAACCGGCGTTGCTAAGTAACGGGTGCTCAACCGTGCCGGCCTGCGTTTCTAGCGTCGTGCCTATGGCCGTGACGGTCGACCACCTGGCAGGTATGACCATGGTGGCCCAGCCATCGGATGACAGCAGCTGCGGCTTGCCGGTGATATCCCCCCAAGCTGAGCCGCCACCCGGCACCGCAGCCGGGTCAAGCACATCACCCGCGGGCAGCTCACGCACCGACGTGCCCACCATCACCAGCGGCTTGCGTAGCGCCATCGCCCAGCCCCCGTCAGGCCAACACCACCGGCATGCCGGCGTTGAAATTCACCGCCGTGGGCCCCGTGGCAAAGCCCACGCACTGCACCACGTTGCCCGCCGCGCTGGGCGCCGTGGGGCCAGACTTGCCGGCCGTCGTCTGCAGGTAGGCATTGCCCGGCGTCTGCCCGGTCACCTGCGTGTTCGTGCCCTCAAAATACACCGTGGCATTCGCCCCGTTGGCCACCGCCGCCAGCACAAAGCCATGTGCCTCCTTGCCGGCCACCGTCGCGTCAGCCTTGCGCACCTTGGCGCCGCTGCTGTTCCAAATGTTGACGAAGTCGCCGGCCGCCAGCGCCTCCGACGCGGCAATGGCCGCCGTATCGGCGCCCAGGCCCACCGGCATCATCGACATATCGATGCGGCCCGACTCATCCAGCGCCGGAATGTCGCCAGCACTCGCCGCCCCCGCGCTCGACTGCGCGCCGGCGACCTCGGTCAAGGTGTTGTTGGCATAACGTAAAAACTTCTTTGCGGGCATGAAAGCCTCCTAGGTAAGAGATACAGGGGGTTGAACATCAATCAGCACACAGGTGGCAGACACCGCGCGCCCAATCACCTGGGCAAACAACGCCCCGGGCGGCAACTGCTGGGTCAGCAGCCCAAACGTGCCCAGCAACACCGGCCCCGGCACCCAGGCCCAGCCCGCGTGCGCCAACGGCGCGTTGTTGCTCACCAGCGCATCGGCGCCGGCGGTATAGGCGCTGGCCACCATGCCCATCACCGCGCCCAGGTGCGCCGCGTGGGTGCAGTCCGCCGGCACCAGGGCACCATCAGCGCCCAGGGCCACCACGCTGTGGCCGCTCAACGGGGCCGCGCCCACACGCACCAGCGCCACGCTGCCCGGGTCGCCCTTGGGCCCGCGCGCAAACACAGGCCCCAGCGTGGTCACCAGCGCGCCCGCATCAGTCACAACGGTAAAGCGCGTCGTCATGGCGCAACCTCGGTAATCGCGCGCACCACGTCGATGTAGGCCGTATCCGTGGCCCGCGTGGCGCCGCCCGCCCAGCTATAGCGCACGTCAAAGCGCACCCGGCCCAGGGGCCAGGCCGCGCTATCCACATCCAGCTCAAACAGCCCGCCCAGCACATCCACCAGTCGCACCGCAATCGGGCCCAGCGGCCGGCCCTGGTTATCCTGTGCCGCCGCGCGCACATCCATGCCGCCCAGGCTGGTGCTGCCGCTGCCATCGTCCGTGTAGGCACAGGCAATCACCAGCGTGTCGCCACGCTTGAGCGTTGCAATCGGCGCCATGCTCATGGCAGCACCTCGCCGGCTACATCGCCATCCAGCAGGGCGCGCTCCACGTCAACCTGGCCGCGCAGCAGCGCTACCTCGGCGTCTCGCCGGACAAGATCGCCTCTGAGTCCCGCAACCACGCCAACCCCTCGGACAACGTGTGCGTCGAGGGCTGCGTGTCGATCCGCAAGATCGCGGCAGGCAGCGGCGTTGGCTTCGGCCATGGCACGGTAGGTGGCGGCTCGGCGCTCGGCACCGAGGTGCAGGCGCTCAGCCACAGCACGGTCAGCGCGCACAAGGGCATCGCGCACAGGCTGCGAAGTCGTGAAGGCATCGGAGTTCTCCTGGGTCTGTTGGGCATGGGCAAGGCTCAGCCCGGTATTGCGCCGCTCGGCGCGCAGCGCGGCCGTGGCGCGGCCCTTGTCGGCCTCGGCCACCTGGGTCTGGAGCCGTCCGTGGGCCAGCTGCTCGGCCTGCAGGCGCCAGGTCTGCGCGCCCAGCAGGGCCAGCAGGGCAATGCACAGGGCCAGCAGGCCATAGGCCTTGATCTTGTCGAAGATCACTCCCAGTACCTCCACCAGTACCAGACCATGGCCCAAAAAATCGCGTTCATGCAGCCTCCTTGCGGGTGGCTTTCTGCGTCACGTTCGCCGCCATATAGCCACTCACCGCCGCGATCACGACGGCCGAATAAACACCGTCGGCGATATGCCCCGTGGACACCAGCCAGGTGGCCGACGCCACCGTGGCCAGGGCCAGAAGGAACTTGCGGCTTGCAAAATGCACCTGCACCTTCATGCCGCGCCGCCCATGCACTGCTGGTACTCCTGCTGGCGCCGCACGGTCAGGCCGCGCAGCGGCTTGGGCGGGTTGCCGAACTTGTCCCACTCCAGGATGGACCGGCAGGCCCCCTCGTAATCGCCGGCATTGAGCCTGCGCACCAGCGTCGATGGGCCGCCGCGCTTGAGCCAGCAAAAGCCATCGGCCACGCCATCCTTGCCTGGGCCGATGTTGTAGGCCAGGCTCACATAGGCGTCGTACTCATGCTGGTGCAGCGGCACGCGCACACACTGCTTCAAGGCCCCCTCGAACTTGCGCACGTCAGACAGCGCCCGTTCCAAGGCCTTCGGGGGCGTGATCGTGTCGCCCGGCTTCACGCCCCCCGTGGTGCCAAAGCCGATGGTTGGCACATCGCCCTTCACGGGCGTGATCGCCTTGTCGCTATAGCCCTCGTGCAGCGCAATGCCCACCAGGCCAGCCGCCGACAGGCTCAGCGCCGCCAGGGCCGAGCGGGGGAAGGGGTTGGTGAATGCCATGCCCGGCAGCATGCCGGGCGAGGGGTGGCGGGGCGAGTAAAGCGCTTTAGTTTTAAAGCGCGCGCAAGGGGCGCACCATGCGGTGCATGAGCACCTCTGACGCAACCACCCTTACCATCCCCCAATCCATGGCCCGCCTGGCCGCCCTGTGGGTGCTGCGCCAGGCCGCCCCCGGCACCGCACTGGAGCGCGCGGGCGACATCCTGGCGGTCTGGCAGCAGCCCACGGCCATGGAGCTGGCGCTGCGGCCCGACGCCGCGCGCATGCTCACCGCCGCCACGCAAGAGCTGGTGCAGCTGCTGGAAGGCACACCCGAAGGCCGCAACGCCCTGCACGACATCGGCCTGACCAACTGCCGTCGCGGCAAGGCCGACTGGGCGGCTTCATCTATGACCATCAACCGCCATCCACCCGAGGGGGCAGGACATTCAGCGGCGCCGGGCAGCACACCTGAACAATATCCAGCACTGCACGCATACGGTGTCCAGCGGCATCGTCGGCTGCAAGCGCTTGATTTGGTGCGCCAAGCTGCAGCCAGGCTCGCCGAAACGCCGCCGCAAACGCCTGCGGCTCAGGGTGCGTCTGCACCAGCGCAGCCAGCGCGCACACCAGCACCGGCAGCTCGCCCTCCATTCCTTGCACGGCTTCGCCAAGCGTGGCAACGCTTGCGCTCAAGGTCTTGATAGATCCGTCGGTCATGCGCGCTCCCTCACCTCGTCACGTTGAAAACGGCCCCGCGTTCGCCGCCTCACGCGGCGCGGCCCCGGCGCTTCGGGGCGCTGCCCGCGTCCGCGAACGCGCCTAGCGTGGTCTTGATGCCCGCCTGCACCTGCGCCGGGGCGGCGTGGAAGTTGTCCAGCAGCACGCGGTCGCCGTCGCTGACCGCGCGCGCCGGGGGCGGGGCTGACGCACCGCCCATGCGCTGGCCGGTGAGGATGTAGAGGACATCGGCGCCTGCGGCTGCAATGGCTGCGAGATAGGCGGCATCTGGAAGCCGTTCCCCGGATTCGTAATTCCGTTGACTTCTGGCGGTTATGCCGCAGCGCTCCGCGAGGGCCTGCTGGCTCAAGCCGAGCGATTCACGCGCTTCGCGTAGGCGATCGCAAATTTCAGGCACAAATATTCCTATTGACTATTGCAATGCGGAACATTTGTGCCGCATAATCCAACCAACAACAAAAAACCAAGCAGCTTCACCACCACAACCGCCACCCACCACGCCAGGAGAACCCCATGCAAAAACCGCACTACCGCCTGCACACCGACGGCACGCTCAGCCTGGCCGCGGGCGAACTCGCCTGGGCGCGCGGCCAAACCCTCTACGTGCCCCAGGGCCACGCCAGCGGCCTGGGCGGGCGGCTGGTCTACGTCAGTCGCCAGGGCCGTCTTGTGCTGCCGCAATCTGGTCTCTTGCCCGCTGCAGCGTGTCGTAAATCGACGGAATCAGGTCTGCCAGCTGCTGCTGCGCCTGCGACTGCTGCCAGCCCCGCGTGTTGTTCGCCAGCCGAATGTCCCCGTTGGCCACGAATGCTGCGGCCAGTTGTACGGCTTGTTCAAAAAGTCTTTCGGATTGCACGGCATCCCTCCCGTTGATCGACGCGGCAATTTACCACCGAACCCACACCAATCATTACCGGAGAAAACACCATGAACCCCACCCCCCTGCGCACCCGTGAGCAGGCCCGCCAATGGATGGACGAGCAGGGCCTGTCCATGGCCGAGCTGGGCCGCCGCTTCGGCGTCAGCACCTCGCTTATCGACGCCATCCTGCGTGGCAGCAAGCCCTGCAAGCGCGGCGCCAGCCACAACATCGCCGTATTCCTGGGCATCAAGCGCGGCCAGGCCGTGGCCGCCAAGCAGGCCTACACCCGTGCCAGCGCCACGCAGGAGGCGCGGGCATGACATCCCCGACGCACCCCAGTGCAGGCCTGCCACCGCTGGACGCGGCAGCGCATGCCGCCGAGGCCCAACTGCTCGCCACAGCCCTGGTGTTGGAAAGCCGCCGCCGCAATGGCAAGTACCTGCGCACGTATCAGGAGGCCCTTGCCCTCCTGCGCGCTCAAGCGTCTGGCGGGCAGCCTCCTACGGATCCACACCCTGCCACAGGCCCAGCAGCGCCAGCCTGCGGTACAGCATCTTGCGCGCCTGCAGCAGCTCAGCCGTCTCGTGAAAGTCGTCAGCCTGCCCCTGTGATTGCTCAAGCTGCTCATAGCGCTGGGCAGCCAGCTCCCACAGCGGCTGCATCTTGCGGGCAATGTCCGGTTGCGCCTTCAGCAGCGGGATCAGCACATCCTCCAGCGCCGCAAACACGCCGTTGGCCCAGTCGTCCAGTTGGTCAAGTTCTTGCCGCATCGGTGCCACGGCTCGCTCGATTTCTTCGCTCAGCAGCGCGCGCACCCATGCGCTGGTTTCGGGGTTGATGGCCATGCGTACCTCCTTCAAAGCGATTGCCGGGATGGCCGCACTTTGCCAGCGCGAAAGCCGTTTGCAGCATTCCAACGCCGGCATTTGTTTGGACGCTGCACTGCGGAGGGTCTTCCAATGAGCCGCGTCCATTCCAAGCGCGTGCCCACCAGCCTGAAAAGCGCCTTCGAGCAAGACAAGGAACACGGCCTGCGCACGCGCGGCCTGTCGGTGGAGCGCCACGCCGAGCTGCACGCCGTCTCCGCCTCGCGTCTGTACAGGTGGATGGAGGACGCCGACCTGCCCGCCAACCGCCTGGCCGCGTGGTTTCACAACACCAACGGCCGCGCCGTCATCCGCTACCTGGCCGCGCAGGCCGGCGGCCTGTTCGTGCCCGTACCCACCGGCCGCAAGCCCAACCCCATTGAGATGGCCGAGCTGCAAAAGGTACTGGCCGAGACCACCGCCGCGCTGCTGCGCTTCTACGCCGGCCAGGCCGACACCGACGCCACCCTGGGCGAGCTCCAGCACGCGCTGGAGGCCCTGGCCTGGCACCGCGGCAATGTGGAAAAGCACAACCAACCCGAACTGGAGTTCTGAACATGGACGAGCAGACCATCCGCTACGCCCTGGCCAAGCAAGTACCCGACATGGAACGTGGCTTCACCGTGGCCACCAGCTATGGCGACATCACCATCCCCGCAGGCAGGCTGGCCACACAACTGTGCGGCCATATGCGGCGCGCTCTGGCGCGCGAGCTGGCCCGCCAACTGGCACGCCCAACGGCATTTCCTACGCTGTCCGATGCCCAAACCACAGAGGTGTTCAACACCATGTTTGGAGGTGCCAGGCAATGAACCGCACCACCGACTACACCAACGCCGCCCAGCAGCGCATCCTGGCCCTGGTGCTGTACCTGTTTGGCGACGTGGCCCACGGCTACCGCCCCGCCGCCCTGGCCCAGGCCCTGGGCTGCAGCGCCAGCGCCATGACACGCGACCTGGACAACCTGCGCACCGCCGGTTTTGCCGAGTATGTGGAGCAAACCAGCTGCTGGCGCCTGACCAGCCGCCTGCCCAACCAGGCCGCCAAGGTCTATGCCACCGCCGCCACCCAGGCCCGCCAGTTCGACCACCTCTCGCGCCAATTCAACTAACCCGCCAACCGCAACCGAAGCACAACCCATGTCCCGCCAAAAGATCGACACCACCGTCCCCGCCCCCATCGACAACCCCCAGTACGCCCTGGCCCACGCCGCCATGCAGGGCGCCGAGGTAGAGCGCCAAGAGCGCCTGCAAGGCATGGCCCTGCAACTGGGCTACACCGGCAGCCTGCACGGCGAGGCCTTGCTCGACGGCGCATTGGCCGCCAAAAGCCGCCTGGGCTTCGCCATCCTGGAAATGGGAGCCTACCTGCTGCTGCTCAAAGAAGGCTGCGCCCATGGTGAATTCGGCCCCGTGCTGGAGCGCCTGGAGATTCCTCAGCGCTCCGCGCAGCAGTACATGGCCGTGACTCGGCGACTGTCAAAAGCGAACTCGGGTGCGCTTTTGAACGGCCTTGGTGTCAAAAAAGCCACCGAACTCCTGGGCCTCGACGACGAACAAATCGACGAACTCGCCGAGGCCGGCGCCACCGGCGAGCTGGCCCTGGACGACGTGGCCCGCATGTCCGTCAAGGAGCTGCGCGCCGCCGTGCGCAAGGAGCGCAAAGAGAAAGAGCGCCACCAAAGCGTGGCGCAAGAGACGGCCACCGAGCTGGCCGAGCTCAAGACCACCTTCAAGCGCGAGGCGCCGGCCGAGGAGCTGCTGCGCCTCAAAACCGAGGCTGCCCGCCTGGGCAGCGAGATCGAGGCGCTGATCCTCGGCGCCCTGCGCCAGGCCGTCATTGGCATCGGCAACCTGGGTGAGGAACGCGGCGCGCACGGCGCCTTCCTGGCCGGCGTGGTGGGCGGCGTGCAGCGCCAGCTGACCGAGCTGCGCGCGCAGTTCGACCTGCCCGACGCCAGCGCCACGCCCACCCCGTCCGACGTGGAGGCGGCCGAATCCGCCGCCGCCCTGCGCGCCGGCATGGCCGCCATCCGTGCCCAGGCCGCCCAGGCCGCAGCGGCCGCATAACCCGCCGCCGCCCAGCCCATGCCCCCAGCAACCCCCGCAGAAATCGAGTCCATCGTGCGCGCCAACATCGCATCCCTGCCACACGGGCAAAAGACCGCCGCCGTGCGCGCCCTGGCCGCGCAAAGCGGCAAGAGCGTGCAAACGGTGTACCGCACGCTGGCCGACGTCACCGTGCGCCCGCCGCGCCGCCGCCGCAGCGACGCGGGCGCGCACACCCTGCCACTGGCCGAGGCGCAGGTCATCAGCCTGTGGGTGCTGGAGGGCGTGAACAAAAAGGGCAAGCGCATCCGCAGCCTGGAGCAGGCCTTGCGCGAGCTGCGCTACGCCGGCAAGGTGCGGGCAGAAGGCGTGCACCCCGACACGGGCGAGATCACGCCGCTGTCGGTCAGTGCCGTGTCCAAGGCCCTCAAGGCCTACGGCCTGCACCCCGACCAAATCTTGCGCCCCGCGCCCGCCGCCGCCATGGCCAGCCTGCACCCGCTGCACCTGGTCGAAATTGACGCCAGCATCTGCGTGCTGCACTACCTGAGCAACGTCACCGGCCTGCAGGTCATGGAGCACGCGCAGTTCTACAAGAACAAGCCCAAGAACCTGGAGCGCATTGCCGCCGAGCGCGTGTGGCGCTACCTGGTGGTGGACCACTACAGCGGCGCCATCTTCTGCCACTACGTGCTGGGGGCCGAGAGCGGCGCCAACCTGGTGGAGGCCTTCATCCAGTTCTGCACCCCGCGCAAGTTCGTGGGCAGTGATGGGGCGGTCGAGACCGACCCCTTTCACGGCGTGCCCTTCAACGCCTATGTGGACCAGGGCAGCGCCAACACCGGCGCCCAGTTCAAAAGCCTGGCGCGGCGCATCGGCATGACGGTGACCGCCCACGCCCCCGGCAACGCCCGCGCCACCGGCGCCGTAGAAAAGCCGCAAGACATTTGGGAAAAGAACTTTGAAAGCGCCCTGGGCTGCGAGCCCATCGCCAGCCTGGAAGAGCTCAACGCCGCCGCCGCCCTGTACGCCCGCTGGTTCAATGCCACGCGCCGCCACACGCGCCACGGGCAAACGCGCACCGACATGTTCCTCACCATCGCGCCCGAACAGCAGCGCCTGGCCCCCGCGCCCGAGCTGCTGCGCCTGCTGGCCACGCACAAGCCCGAAGAGCGCAAGGTAGAGGCCTGGCCCGGCGCCAGCATTCGCTTTGAGGGCAAGGTGTACGACGTCAGCAGCGTGCCCGGCGTGATGGTGGGCGAAAAGCTGCACGTCACCTACAGCCCCTGGCAGGCCGGGCACGTCAGCATCGTGCAGCACGACGCGCAGGGCAATGAGCTGCTGCTGGCCGTGCCCGAGATTGAATTCAACGAAGCCGGCTTTCCCAGCAACGCCGCCGTGTTTGGAGAAGAGTTCAAGCGCCCCGCAGACACCGTGCTGCAAACCAACGCCAAGCTGCTGGAGCGCCTGGCCATGGGCGAAGACACCGATACCGCCGCCGCCGCCGCCCGCAAGGGCCGCCGCCTGGCCCTGGGCGGCGAGGTGCGCCCCCTGGCCGAGGCGCGCGAGGCCAAGCTGCCCACGCCGCTGCTGCGCCCCGGGGTGGATCTACCCCTGCAAACCCGCGTCGAACTGCCCGCCGTGCTGCTGCCGCATTTCGCCGCCGCGCAGCGCCTGGGCGCCGAGCACGGCGTGCACATGACGCCCGAGCTGGTTGCCACCTTGAAGGCCCTGCACGCCGATGGCGTGCCCGAAGGTGAATTGCCCGCCATTGCCGCGCGCCTCACGGTGCGCGCCGGCCTGCGCGTGGTGGGGGGCGGACAGTGAACCGCCCGCCCCGCAAAGAAGTTGGCCCCGCCGGGTTGCACCCCGGCGAGGCCGTGTCCCCCAAGCCCGAACCTGAAACCGAGAAGGAGAACCCGCAAATGTTAATCCGCCGCGAACGCATCAACCAAACCGCCTGCCAGCGCTGGGGCCTGCCCCCGCACCTGTTCAGCCTGAACGACGTGCAGACCGCCGCCGACATGTTCGCCAGCCCCCACATCCGGTACGTGCGCAATGCGCTGCACGGCGCGGCCGACCTGGGGGAATACGTGGCCATCGTGGGCGAGTCCGGCGCCGGCAAAACCACCCTGCGCCTTGACTTTGAAGAGTACGCCGCCGCCAAGCACGGCGAGCGCCTCATCATCATCAAGCCGCACCCGCGCGAGCCCGGCCGCGCCACGGGCAAGCCGCTGCGCGCCAACCAGATCGAGGCCGCGTTCTTTCGCGCCCTGGCCCCCAACGCCGCGCGCAAAAGCAACCCCGACGACCGCACCGACCAGATCGCCGAGCTGCTCACCGCCAGCGCCAAGGCGCGCAACCGCCACCTGCTGGTCATCGACGAGGCCCACCGCCTGCCCATCGACACCTTGAAGCAGCTCAAGAACTTTGCCGAGCTGCGCCAGGGCCGCATGGGCGTGCTGGGCGTGGCCCTGTTCGGCCAGCCCGAGCTGCTCACCCTGCTGAGCGACCGCAACCCCGAGGTGCGCGAGGTCATGCAACGCTTCGAGGTCATAGAGCTGCAGCCGCTCGATAACGACCTGGCCGCCTACCTGCGCCACAAGCTGGAGCGCGCGGGCGTCAAGTACGAAGACGTGTTTGAGGCGGACGCCGCCGACGCCATCCGCGCCCGCCTGACCAGTCTGCCGCGTGGCGGCAAGGCCAGTGATGCACGCAGCATCTGCCACCCGCTGGTGGTGGGCAACCTGGTCAGCCGGGCGCTGAACGCCGCCGCCCAGGCCGGCTGGCCCAAGGTGGACGCGCAAGTCATTGCGGGAGTCTGACGCCATGGCCATCTACCGCATCCGCATCACCATGGCCGATGGTTCCCACGGCCGCTACACCGGCCTGTTCAAGGACGGCTTCGAGGCCGTCTTGCAAACCCTGGCCGACTTCCCCCAGGCGCGCAGCGTCAGCGCCATCTTCATCAAAAGGAACCCCGCATGAACCCACAAGACAAACCCCTTGAGCGCAGCTGCGACGCCCTGGGCGTGTGCCGGCACCCCGAGGGCTGCGCCAGCGACCGGGCCTGCAAGCGCTACCCGTTTGCGCCCGGCGCCATCCAAAGCTTTGCCAGCCACAAGCGTCTGGCGCGTTGGGTGCTGCTGGCGCTGGAGGGCGCGGCCGTGCTGTCCCTGGTGCTGCTGCTGGGCCTGGCCAGCGGCTACTTTCAGGCCAGGGGGTGGCTGTGAGCATGATCGTCTCCTGCCCCGCCTGCGCCACGCAGTTCGGCCTGGACGTGCTGTTTCAGTCCCAGGCCGATCATGACGCCTACACCCGCCTGGTGGCCCTGGCCAGCCCCCTGCATGCGCGCCTGGTGCAGTACCTGCAGCTGCACAAGCCGGCCAAGCAGCAGCTGACCGCCGCCAAGTCCACGCGCCTGCTGGCCCAGCTGCTGCCCGACCTGGAGCGCGGCGCCATCACCTGGAAGGGCCGCGACTGGCCCGCCCCCCTGCGCGCCTGGCAGGTTGCCATTGACCAGCTGCTGAGCAAGCGCAATGCCGCCACGCTGGAGCTGCCCCTGACCGGCCACGGCTACCTGTACGCCGTGCTAGCCGGCATGGCAGACAAGCAAGAGGCCGCGGCGGAACTTGAGCGCGAGCAGGCCGCCCGCGCCCGCGCCCACAGCAGCGCCGCGCCCACCAGCGTGGCCGATGCCCTTCTCCCTCTCCCCCCGGGAGAGGGCAGGGGTGAGGGCCCGCGCCCCGCAGCCGCACCCGCCCAGCCAGCAGGCACCAGCCCCACCGTGCGCGCCATGCGCGCCGCCATGGAACGCAAGAAAGGCCAGCAGCCATGACCACCGACCCGCAACTGAACGAGGCAGCAATCCGGCGCCTGGCAGCCAGCCTGACAGACATCGTCAGCCAGCAGGCCTCGCACCAGACAGGGCTGCAGGCGTTGCTCTTAGCCTGCGTGGCAGTCGCCATGTGCCACCCCTGCTGCGCCCACGGCGCCGCGATCGCGGCCCGCGCCGCTGCCGACCTCATCGAAGCCAACACCGCCCCGCAAGACGCGCGGCACATCCACTGACCCCACTCACCACTCACCGGAAAGACCCATGGCCACCAAAATCAAACGTCCCACCCTGGCCGCCGTGCCGCAAAGCAAGACCGACTGCGCCGCCGCCATTCGCCAGCTGGGCGAGGTGCAGCGCCAGTTCGAGCGCGACCGCGCCGACATGAACGACCAGATCGCCACCATCACCCAGGCCTTCCAGCCCATCCTGGCGGCGCAGCAAGAACGCATCAACGCCCTGCAGGCCGGCATACAGGCCTGGTGCGAGGCGCACCGCGTAGAGCTGTGCGGCCCTGATGACAAGCTCGGCAAGACCGCCAACCTGGTCACCGGCGAAGTGGCCTGGCGCCAGCGCCCGCCCAGCGTCAGCATCCGTGGCGCCGACGCGGTGCTCGACACCCTGCTGCGCATGGGCCTGGGCCGCTTCGTGCGCGTGAAGAACGAGGCCAACAAAGAGGCCATGCTGGCCGAGCCCGAGGCCGTGCGCGGCATCGCCGGCATCAGCATCGTCACGGGCCAAGAGGACTTCACCGTGGTGCCCTTCGAAGCCAAGGCGGAGGCATGAACACCATGGGCACCATTGCATCGCGCCAGGCCGCCATAGAGTTCACCCGCGCCCACGAGCGCGACGGCTGCCACAACTGCAAGCACGGCCAGCGCCTGCCGCTCTTGCCCCAGCAGCGCTACGCCAGCCTGCAGTGCGAGCGCTTCGGCTTCTTTGTGCGCGTGGCCGACACCTGCATGCACTACGCCATCGTGCCGGCATTGCCGGCGATCGAGGGGGGAGCGGAATGACCCAGACAGACCACACCCTGCGCCCTGTGCAGCTGCAGGTCAACCTGGCCGGCGCGTGGAAGACCGTGCTGCAGTTTGACGCCGGCAACGTCGGCGCCTCCATCGACGTGCAGCGCGCCGCTGAAATGCTGCACGCCGTGGCGCCCGTGACCAGCTGGCGCATCGCCACCTGCGACAAGGTTCCCGTGGTGCTGCGGCACCTGGCGCGCAGTACCTACGGCATGTGGATCAGCCGCCCAGAGTCCGAGGAGGGCAACCCATGAGCCTGCCGCTGAACGCCTTTCAAAGGGTGCGCCCGCGCGGCACCCAGGCCGCGCCCGCCCAGGCGCCCAAGAAAAGCGGCGCCAAGGGCCAGCGCCCGCCCCAGCTGCGCGGCAGCGGCGCCGTGCACCCTGACCAGGTGCGCGTGCTCGACGTCAACGGCAAGCCCATGGGCACGCTGGCCCCGCGCCGCTACGGCAGCCCGGCCATCCTGAGCCGGGCGCAATCACAGGCGCAAAGCGACAAGACGCGGGCGATTGTGCGAGGAGGGATTTAGAAATGACCCAGAAACACCCGGCAAACGCGCCACAGGCCCCGGAAAAACGTCGGAAACCCGCCGGCAATACCAGCGGTGCTGGCGCGGCTTCCAGGCCCTTGGCGGGGCTCTCTTGCCTGCCGCCGGATTTGCGCGAGTTTCTGCGCAGTCGATCGGTGGCGGAAATAGCCAAGCTGCTCAGTCTGGGCAAGGGCACGGCCAGCCGGATCAAGCGCGGCATCTACCCACATACGCCGCACAGGCTGATCAAGCGCTGGGAGGCCGTCCGGGCGAAAGGCGCCGTGCCCGTGGGTGCGTGGACGCTGCGCCGGGTAATGGCAGACGCCGCGGTGCATGCGGCGGTGCGGTGGGGCGGCGCACTGTACAGCGGGGCTGGGCTTTATGGCATGCGCGGGCGTCAGATTGCGGTGGCCGCGACGGCCGGGGGCGGCCTGCTGGCGCAAACCCTGGAGCTGCCCAGCCAGCGCTTTGAGCTGATGCCAACCCATGGCTAGGCTGCAAACCACCCCCTACGGCGTGTGGCAGCAATGCAGCTGCTGCCTGGAATGGCTGCCGGCCGACGAAGAGTTCTTCTTTCGCAGCCCCAAGAGCCCCACGCGCCTGGTGGCGCATTGCAAGGTGTGCAGCGCCGCCGCCCGCCCGCATGCCAAGGCCCGCGCCCGGGCAGCGGCCCCGGCGCGCTGCACCGATGCGCTGGCGCGCGCCATGGCCGGGCATTGGACGTCTGGGGGGGGGGTAAGTGGTGAATGGCGAGTGGTAAGTGGTGAATACCGCGCGCCACCGCTCACGACTTGCCACTCACCACTCACCACTCACCACTCACCACTTACCGCTATGTCATCCACCGCTGGAGTTAAGGCGGCTGCCGAAGGCAGTCCGGCGACCGAAGGGAGCGAACCTTGAACGACTTGTTATGCGCTGGCGGGTACTGGTGCGTGGTTTGTGGGCGCCACCTGCCCGCCGACAAGGACGGGGTGATTGTGCACGACGACGTGCCGCACCCGGAAGACATGACGTTTGACGAAGAGGAAAGGCCGCAATGAGCGAGAACGGAATTACTCACTACTGCCTCGGCAACGGCGCACCGAAGTGCGACGGCTGCAAGCAGGAGAAGAACTGGCAGGCGTTGAACCAGATGCCCGGCACGCTGCGGAAGCCCCTGCAAGCGCAGGCGCAACGGATTGATGACACGGACTGCATCCTGTCCGGGCGGCCCTGGTATGTGGGCGCATAACAACCACATCGCCGCCATCCACACCCTCAAGTCCAAGCTGGCCTTGAGCGAGGATGACTACCGCGCGCTGCTGCTCACCCTGACGGGCAAGCGCTCTAGCCGTGACATGAACCAGGCCGAGCGCCGCGCCGTGCGCGAGCACCTGGCGCGCCTGGCCGAGAAGATGGGCCTGCAGCAGCCCACGCGCCGCCGCCCCTTGAGCGATGCCGCCTTCAACCAGGCCAAGGCCCAGGCCAGCCCGAAGGAGCGCAAGGTGTGGGCGCTGTGGCACCAGCTGCACCGCGACGGCAAGGTGCACAACCCCAGCCGCGCGGCGCTCGATGCCTGGGTAGAGCGCACGGCGCATGTCAGCAGCCTGCGTTTTTGCAACGCCGCGCAGCTCGACACGCTGATTGAGGCGCTCAAGGATTGGCAGCGCCGCCCGCTATCGCCACAATAGCGCGTCATGCAACCCGCACAGCGCATCACCGCCGCCGAGGCGCAAGTCCTCGAAGCCCACCTGCCGCAAGGCCTGACGGATCAAATGCGCGAGGTGGCGCTGTGCCTTTTTGAAGCCCTGGCCCTGCAGGACGGCCGCGCGGGCAGCAAGCACCCCTGCAATGAATGGCTGGCAGCCCTCACGCTGCTGGCGCGCCAGGCGCTGGCGCAGCTGCAACACCTGGCGGCGCACATGGGCGGCAGCGCCGTGTACCTGGCCAAGGGCGTGGCCGTGCACCTGACGGCGCGCGACCGCGAGATGTGCGCGCGCTTTCGCGGCAACAACTACTTTGCCTTGGCGCGCGAATACGGCCTGACCGAGATGCGCGTGCGCCAGATCGTGGGCGCCTGGCAGCAAGAGCAGTTTGCCCAGCGCCAGGGCCGGCTGCTGGACTGACTGGAGCGCCGGCGTCCCGCCGGCTTTCCCCGGATGCCGGCAAGATGCCGGCGCTCCACCCCGCTAAAAACTAAAGCGCTTTACTCGCCCCGGCAGGGCATGCGCGCCACCATGGCGCCATGCCTCGCCACACCGCCACCCGCATCGCCGTCTGCAGCGCCAGCGCCGCCACCACGGCCGTGGCGGTGGCGGTGGCCGCATGCGCCTACAGCCTGAGCGCCGCCCAGGCCGAGCCCGGCGGCCTGACCCTGATCCAGTTCACCCCGGCAGGCCGCTTCGGCCCGGCCGATGGCCGCGCCATGGATGTGCCCGCCTGGCGCATCGACGCCGCCAGCGCCCAGGCCGTGATTGCGCGCCACGCCGCGCGCGGCCAGCCCGTGGTGATCGACTACGAGCACCAGACCCTGCACAAAGAAAAGAACGGCCAGTCCGCGCCCGCCGCTGGCTGGCTGCAGGGGTTGCGCTGGGTGGAGGGCGAGGGCCTTTTCGGCGCCGTGGCGCTCACGGCCCGCGCCCGCGCCGCCATTGATGCGGGCGAGTACCTGTACTTTAGTCCGGTGTTCGAGTATTCGACCGATGACGGCACGGTGCTCGCCATCCGCATGGGCGCGCTCACCAACGACCCCGGCATCCACGGCATGCAGCCGCTTTCCCTGCTGGCCGCCGCCACGGCGGCCTTTATTCCCACCCCTCAGGAGCCCCCTGTGAACCCATTGCTCAAGGCGTTGCTCGCCGCCCTCGGCCTGCCCGAGTCCACCACCGAGGCGGCCGCCATGGCCGCGCTGTCGGCCATTGGCCCGCTGCAGCCGCTGCAGGCGCGCGCCGGCGTGGCCACGGCCGCCTGTACCGCGCTGCGGCTGCCGCAGGACGCCACGGCCGACGCCGTTACCGCCGCCTGCGCCAGCCTGGCCCAGGCAGGCGAGCCCGACCCCGCCCGGTTCGTGCCCGTGCAGGCCGTGCAGCAGCTGCAAACGCAAATTGCCGCACTCACCGCGCGCCAGCAAGAGGCCGACGTGGCCGCCCTGATCGCCCCCGCGCTGGCCGACGGCCGACTGCTGCCCGCCATGGAATCCTGGGCGCGCGACCTGGGCAAGAAAGACGTGGCCGCGCTCACCGCCTTCCTGGCCACGGCCCAGCCCATTGCCGCGCTGGCCGGCCCCCAGACCGGCGGCAAGCCGCCCACGGGCACCGCCGGCGGCGAAGCGCAACTGTCTGCCGCCGAGCTGGCCGTGTGCGGCGCCATGGGCATTGCCCCCGACGCCTACCGCAAGGCCCATGCGGCCCTGGCCGTCGCCTGAGCGCGGCCCGTTCCCCCCCCCCCTGATCTGGAGACCCCATGCCCGCACTCACCCAAGACCGCAACACCCTGCGCCGCGACGGCCAGCGCATAGAGCCACCCGTGGCCGCCGGCGTGCGCATCTTCGCCGGCGCCCTGGTGGCCATCAGCGCCGCCGGCCATGCCGTGCCCGGCGCCACCAGCACCACGCTCAAGTGCGTGGGCTCGTCGCTGGAGCTGGCTGACAACCAGGGCGGCGCCGCCGGCGCCCTGCGCGTGATGGTGGACAAGCGCCCCGCGCGCTTTGCCAACAGCGCCGCGGCCGATGCCATCACCCTGGCCGACGTCGGCGCCGACTGCTACATGGTCGATGACCAGACCGTGGCCAAGACCCACGGCGGCAACACCCGCAGCGTGGCCGGCCGTGTGTTCGACGTGGATGCCGACGGCGTCTGGGTCGCCTTCCGCTGATCACCCACCACGCACCGCAACGGAGTTTTTCACCCATGATCATCAACCACGGCAACCTCGCCATCCTCAACCAGGCCTTCAGCGCCGCCTTTGCCGGCGGCCTGGCCAGCGCCGCCCCCATGTGGAGCCAGGCGGCCACGCTGGTGCCCAGCACCACGGCCGAGACCAAGTACGGCTGGCTGGGCAAGATCACCAAGTTCCGTGAATGGATCGGCGAGCGCCAGTACCAGAACCTGGTGCAGCACGACTACGCCATCAAGAACAAGACGTTCGAGAACACCGTCAGCGTCAGCCGCGACGAGATCGACGACGACCAGTACGGCGTGTACAAGCCCGTCATCGAGCAGCTGGGGCAAGACGCCGCGCTGCACCCCGATGAGCTGGTGTTCGGCCTGCTCAACGCCGGCTTCACCACCCCCTGCTACGACGGCCAGTACTTCTTTGACACCGACCACCCCGTGGGCCCCAGTGGCAACCAGGTGAGCGTGAGCAACTTCCAGGGCGGCAGCGGCACGGCCTGGTACCTGCTGGACACCACCAAGGTGCTCAAGCCCCTGATCTACCAAAAGCGCCGCGACTACGCCTTCCAGGCCAAGACCAGCCTGACCGACGACAACGTGTTCAGCCGCAATGAGTTTGTCTGGGGCGCCGACGGCCGGGGCAACGTGGGTTTTGGCCTGTGGCAGCTGGCCTATGCCAGCAAGCAGACCCTGGACGCCAACAACTACGGCCTGGCGCGCGCCGCGCACCAGTCCATCACCGGCGACAACGGCCAGCCGCTGGTCATCCGCAGCGCCGAGCTGTGGGTGCCGCCCAGCCTGGAGCGGCAGGCCCTGGAGGTGGTGCAGGCCGAGCGCCTGGCCAACGGCGCCAGCAACGTCATGCGCGGCCTGTCCAAGGTCGTCGTGTGCCCCTGGCTCAAGGCTTGAGTAGCAACGTTTTTTCAAAGGACTGCAAGACATGGCAACCCAGAAACCCACCGCCACCACCGAAGGCGCCAAGCGCCAGCTGCTGCAGGTCATTGCCAAGCGCGACGGCTTTCGCCGCGCCGGTCGCGAATGGCATGGCACCAGCACCGTGGCGCTCGATGAGCTGACCGAAGAGCAGCGCCAGCAACTGGCCACCGAGCCCATGCTGGTCACCCAGCTGGTGGACGCGCCCGCCGACGCCGGCTAAGCGCCGCACGCCCGACGCCATGGCCTACATCACTCCCGCCGACCTGGCCGAGCGCCCCGGCGCCCGCGAGATCGCCCAGACCGCCAGCCTGCCGCACCAGATGGTGCGCGACGACGCGCTCATGGACGCCACGCTGCGCGGCCTGGACCGCGACCGCTGGACGCCCGAGGAGGTGGCCGCGGCCGATGCGGCGCTGGCGCGCGTGCAAGACGCCGTGGCCGAGGCCGGTGCGCTGATCGACGGGCACCTGGCGCAACGCGGCTACGCGCTGCCGCTGCAGCTGCCCGCGGGCAGCGCCGGGCGCAGCATGGTCTCGGTATGGGCGCGCGCCATCACGCGCTACCTGCTCAACAAAGACCGCATGGTCGATGAGAGCAAAGACCCCGTGGCGCGCGACTACCGCGACGCGCTGCGGCTGCTGGCCCTGCTGGCCGCGGGCAAATTCAGCCTGGGCGAGGGCGACCCGGTGCAGGCCGCCGGCGCCGGCGGCACCGACGTGCGCTTCGAGGGCGCCGCCCCCGTCTTTGGCCGCGCGCAGCTGCACGCCTTCCGCTGATCGCCATGGACCTGGAACCCATCCTGCAGCGCCTGCGCGACCAGCTCGCCGATCTGCCGCTGCGCGAGATCGAGGAGGCCCCCGGCCTGGACGCCGCCCTGCGCGCCAGCCGTGCCACGCCGGCCCTGTACCTGCTGCCCCTGTCCGAGCGCGGCCAGGGCCTGGAGCACACCGGCACCCCCGACCAGATCGAGCACCGCCTGTTCGGCGTGCTGCAGGTGGTGGACGTGATGGGCGACGCGGGCGCCGCTGGAGTGGTGGGCCTGGTCACGCTGCGCCAGCGCGTCAAGCAGGCCCTGATCGGCTTCGTGCCCGATGCGTCCATGGGCGAGCCGGTGCTGTTCGTGGGCGGCGAGCTGGTGCAGTTCGAGGGCGATGGCCGCCTGTGGTGGTCTGACGAATATGGATTTTCTGGCTACTGGAGCAGCCCGTGACTAAGAGCAACACCAAACCCACCCCCGAGCCGGCCGCCGAGCCGGCCGCCGCCGTGACCCAGCCCCCGCAGGCCGACGCCGCGCACGGCCAGGGCGGCCTGTACACCGTGATCGACGGGCGCCGCACCCTGGTGCAGCAAACCCAGGCCGCCACGGCCAACCCCACCGCCAACCCCACCGCCAACCCCACCGAAACGAGCTAAGGAGCCGCCATGAGCACCCCCAAATTCATCAAGAAAATGGCCGTCCTGGTGGCCATCGAGGCCACGGCCGGCGCCATCGTCGTGCCCGTGGCGGCCGACGCCATCGAGGTGTCCGACGTCACCCTCACCCCCATCGAGGGCGACGAGGTCGATCAGGGCGTGATTCGCCCCTACTTTGGCGCCAGCGAGACCGCCCTGGTCACCCTGTACCGCAAGATCGCCTTCAGCGTCGGCTTTGCCGGCGTGGCCGTCAAGGGCGACCTGCCCGGCTGGGCCACCCTGCTGCGCGCCTGCGCCGCCAGCTGCACCAACACCCCGGCGCCCAACCCGGCGGCCGGCACCGTGTTCGCCCCGGTCACCGACAACATCGAGAGCGTCACCATCTACGCCGTGGTGGACAAGCTGCTCTACAAAATGGCCGGCGCGCGCGCCAACGTCAAGGCGCAGGTAGACGCCAAGCAAATCCCCAAGTGGCAGTTCGAGTTCACCGGCTCCTTCCTGCCCGTGGAAGACATGGGCGCCATGCCCGCCGTGAACTACAGCAAGTTCCTGCGGCCGCTGGGCGTGAACGCGCTCAACACCACGCTCAGCCTGGACGGCTTCAACGCCGCCTGCAACAGCTTTGCCTTCGACTTCGGCAACAGCGTAGTCAAGCAAGACTTGATGAACGTGGACACCACCGAGATCACCGGCCGCGCCAGCACCGGCAGCGTCACCTTCCGCAACACCAGCGTGGCCACCAGGAACTGGATCGAGATGGCCCGCACCAGCGCCAAGGTGGCCCTGACGCTCAAGCACGGCCAGGGCGCCACCAACACCGTAAGCATCAGCGCCACGCGCGCGCAGATCGGCAAGCCATCTTTCAGCGACCAGGACGGCATCCAGATGATCACCGTGCCGCTGCGCTTCATACCCAGCGACGCGGGTAACGACGAATGGGCCATCGCCTGCTGATCTTGTACTGGTGAATGGTGAATGGTGAATGGCAAGTGGTGAATGCCGCACCCTCCATCCGCCACCCCGCCACGCACCACTTGCCACTCACTACTTACCACTGACCAAAATGGTGAATGGTGAATGGCAAGTGGTGAATACCGCACCCTCCATCCGCCACCCCGCCACGCACCACTTGCCACTCACTACTTACCACTGACCAAAAAAATGACCGTTGTCCTCGCCTCCGTTGCCTTCTGGGCGCCCGTCACCTTCCGCCTGATCGGCGACGACGGCCAGCCCGAATTGATCCAGTGCCGCGCCCGCTACCAGCGCCTGAAGACGTCCGAGCGCAAGGCGCTGGACCGCCGCATCCGCGCCAGCCGCCTCACGCCCGACCTGCGCGCCGGCCTCCGCAAGCAGCTCGATGCACCCGACTGCAACTTCACCGCGCGCGAGCGCACCGAGATCGAGGCCGACCTGGCCGCCGAGCCCATCACCGATGCGCAGTTTCTGGCCGCGCTGCTGGTGGACTGGGACCTGCGCGACAAGACCGGCCAGGCGATCACCTACACGCCCGCCATGAAGGAGCAGCTGTGCGAGGACTGGGACGGCTTCGAGGCCGCCCTGGTGCGCGGCCACATGGACGCCCAAGCCGCGCTGCTGGACCCCAAGGCCGTGGAAAAAAACTCCGCGGAGCCGCCCGCCACTGGCTCCTGAACGCAAGGTGGGCCCAGCACGATGCCGAGCACGAAGACGCCCAGCTGCGCGCCCAGTGGCAGCAGCTGGGCGCCGACCCGGCCCAGGCGCGCCAGGCCGCCAATGACGATGCCCGGGCGCCCGAGCCCGATGACTACGAGCTGCCCCCCGAGCTGTGGCCCGCGTGGGAATGCTTTGTGGTCACCTGGAACCAGTGGCGCATCGTCGCCGGCCTGGGCGGCGTGTACTACGAGGGCATAGACCATGCCAGCCTGGTAGCCACCATGGAGCTGCTGGGCGTGAAGAAAAGCAAGCGGCGCGACGTGTTCCTGCAGGTGCAAATCCTGGAAGCCGAAGCCAAGCCCCTGCGCAACCAGCGCGACTGACCAGCCACCTTTAGAACCCGCACCACTGCATGAGCGCCACCCAATTCAACGTTGGTCTGAAAGTCACTGCAGACGCCGCGCAGTACACGGGCGAACTCACGCGCGCAGGGCAGACGACGGCCAGCTTCAGCCAGCAGGTGCAGGCCGCCGACACAGCCGCCCAGGCCATGGGCAACGGCTTGCGCGCAGCCGCCACAGCAGCGCAGGCCAACCAGGCCGCAGGCGTGGCCATGCTGGCGGCGCTGCGCGATCAGGTGGCCACCACGGGCAAGTCCACCGAAGAATTGCTGCGCTACCGCGCCGCCCAGGCCGGCGTTGCGGCCGAGGCCGCGCCCCTGATCCTGCAGCTCCAGAACCAGCGTGCCGCGCAGCAGCTCGCCGCCGAGAGCGCCCGCGCAGAGGAAGCCGCGCAGCGTGCCAACGCCGCCGCCAAGCAGCAGTCCGCCGCCGCGCAGGAGAGCTTCCTCGCCGGCCTGCGCGACCAGGCCGCCCTGCAGGGCAAGACGCAAGCCGAGGTCATGCGCTACCGCGCCGCCCAGCTCGGCGTTGCCGAGGGCGCCGAGCAGTACATCCGCGCGCTGGAGCAAGGCGCCAGCGCCAACCGGGTGGGCGCGCTGTCGGCCAAGGAACACGCCATGGCCATGCGCATGCTGCCTATGCAGATGACCGACGTGGTCACCAGCATGGCGAGCGGCATGCCTATCTGGATGGTCGCCATCCAGCAGGGCGGCCAGATCAAGGACAGCTTCGGCGGCGTGGGCAATGCGCTGCGCGCGGTTTTGGGCGCGATCACGCCTACGGTCGCTGGCATTGGTTTGCTGGCAGGCGCTGCGGGCCTGGGAGCAGCTGCTTACTACCAGGGCAGCCGCGAGGCGGACGGTTACCGCCAGGCCATCGTCATGACGGGCAACGCGGCCGACACCACGGTCAACCAGCTCACCGACATGGCCCGCGCCATGAGCGCGATCTCCGGCACCCAGGGCGCGGCAGCCGAGTCGCTCACCGCGCTGGCCGGCACCGGCGCCATCGCATCAGAGAACCTCCAGCAGTTCGCCACCGTCGCGATGGACCTGGAGCGCCGCGTCGGCCAGCCCATCAAGACCACGGCCCAGCATTTGGAGGAACTGGGCAAGGCGCCCGTGCAGGCCAGCCTCAAGCTCAATGAGCAGTACCACTACCTCACGGAGGCCGTCTATAGCCAGATCAAGGCGCTCCAGGACCAGGGCAAGCAGGAGGAAGCCGCAAGCCTGGCGCAGCGCACCTACGCCAACGCCATGGCCGAGCGCACTGCCGAGCTGCGCTCCAACCTGGGCACGCTGGAGCGCTTGTGGGAGGGCCTCGGCAACACCGCTCGCCGCGCGTGGGACGCCATGCTCAACGTCGGCCGCGCCGCCACGCTGTCCGACGTGCGCGCCAAGATCGAGGAGACCAACAGTCAGCTCAATGATTTATTGATGGGCACCGGCTTCGACAGCACGGGCGGCGGCGCGGCCACCGGCGCAGGCGGCCGTGGGCGCGCGGCGCAGATCGAGCGCCTCAAGAAGCAGCTCTCGGATCTGTACAGCCAGGCCGCGCCGCTGGAGGCGGAGGAAGCCCAGGCACAGATACGTGCCGAAAAACAGGCCACGGATGCGATAGAGCTCGCCGCCCGCCAGCGCATCGACACGCTCAAGAAAAACGTGCGCACCCAGGCCGAGATCCGCAAGCAGGAAATCGACCAGCTCGACCGCGACCGCGAAACCCTCAAGCTATCGACCGAGGAATACAACGCGCTGCTGGCCGGCATCAACGAGAAGTACAAGGACAAGAAGACGGCCGGCGCGGGCGGCATCAAGGTCTCCGACTCCGAGCTTGCGAACCTGCAGGGTCAGCTGGAAGCCGCCAGGCTGTACGGCCAGCAGCTCGCCACGCTGGGCGCAGGCGCGTCCGAACTGAACGCGGGCGAGCGCGAATCGCTCAAGATCGGAGAAGAGCTGGCGCGCGTCACCGACGTCAAGACCGCCGCCCGCCTGCGCGAGAAGCAAGCCATCGCCGACGCCCTGGGCGTGCAGCTGCGCAGCAATGACGGCTTGGAGAAGTCCCTCAAAGCCCACCAATCCCTGATCGACACCACGTTCAAGGATTCGGACGCCATCACCCAGCGTGCCACCGCGCAGGAGGCCGCGAATTCCGTGTTCGGCAAGGGCCGCACAGCGATCGAGCAGATGACGCTGGCCGAACTGGAGCACCAGATGGCCGAGGCCCAGGCCAGCGACAGCTTCGACCCGAAGTACATCGCCTCACTGGAGTTGAAGATCGCCGCGCAGAAGCGCTACGTCGCTTCGCTGCAGGGGACGGACTACAAGGCCGCCGAGCAGCATGTCAACGAACTGTTGCGCGGCGCGCAGGAGCTGGCGAAGACGTACGCGGACGAACAGGCCCTCTCGGGCCTCACGGCCCTGGAGCGCGAGAAGATCGTCGCGCAGCGCCAAGTCGAGTTGAAGTACGCCAAGGAACTCGCGGCCATCGACGCCAAGGCGTTGACAGACGACGAGAAGCAGGTACTGCGCGAGAAAGTGCTGCAAGCCCAGCGCATCGAGAGCGCCGCAGCAGTCGCCAAGGCGCAAGAGTCCTACATGGCGCGGGCATCGGACGAGATCAACCGCAGTCTGACCGACGCGCTCATGCGTGGGTTCGAATCGGGCAAGGGGGCTGCCGAGAACCTGGCCGACACTGTGGTCAACTTGTTCAAGACCATGGTGCTGCGCCCGACGATCAGCGCGGTGATGACGCCCGTTTCTGTGGCGATCAACGGCATCGTGCAACAAGGCCTGAATGCAGTGGGCCTGGGCAGCAGCAGCGGCAATCTGCTCGGCATGGCCAGCAACGCCAGCAGCCTCTACTCACTCGGCAACAGCGTGCTGGGCAACGCTCTCACGGCGGCGGGCGGCTGGTTAGGCCTGGGCGGTGCCGCCACGAGCCTGGGCCTGTCGGCCGCCAGCGCTGGCGCGGGCGCCATCGGCGCCGGCATCGGCGCGGGGCTGGGCATGGGCTCCGGCGCGGCAGCTGCCGGTACCGGCCTGGGCCTGTCGCTGGGCGGCTCGGGCCTGGGCCTCACGGCGGGCAGCGCGGGCGCCGGGGCCATCGGTGCGGGCCTGGGCACCAGTGCTGCGGCCACGGGCGGCGCTGCGGCCTCTGGCAGCGTGCTCGGCGCCCTGGGAGCCATCCCCGGATGGGGCTGGGCCTTGGCTGGCGTTGCGCTGCTCGCCGGCCTCGGCGGGGCGTTCAAGGGCTCGACGCCGCACATCGGCGGCGCGGCCAGCTACAGCGCGGCGGGCGGCACCACCACGGGCCTGGGCGTGCTCGACCAGGGCCTGACGTTCGGTGTGAACTCGCGCTACTACGACCAGGGCGTCGAACAGCAGAGCGCCTCCATCGCGCAGACCCTCGTCGGCCTGCTGGACGCTACCGCGCAGTCCTTCGGCACCCAGGCGGGCTACTTCGCCGCGACCGCGTTCGCAGACGACTCCAGCAAGGACGGCGCCTGGGGCTCGCTCATGGTCAGGCTCGGCGACAAGGTCGTGTTGAACTGGGCCGACACCCAAACCGGCCGCTGGGCTCCGAAGGAATTCGGGGACGGCGAAGAGGGCCACAAGCAGTACCTGGCCGCCATCGCCGCCAGCGCCCGCGACGCCCTCACGACGGCCATCGGCGACGCCGACTGGGCGCGCGAGATGCTGGACGCGCTGGGCGACTCGCCCACGCTGGAAACGCTTGGCACCGTGGTGCAGCAGATCGGTCAGATCCAGGCGCTGTTCACGTCCTTGGGCAACAACATCCAGGGCTTCGCGGGCTACGCCAACGACGCGATCACCGCGCTGCTCAAGGCCACGGGCGGGGCGGAGAACCTCGCCAGCCTCACCAATAGCTACTACCAGAACTACTACACCGAGGCCGAGCGCACCGAGGCCCTGACGCGCCAGCTCACCGCATCCTTCGCGGAGCTGGGCTACGAGCTGCCGAAGTCCCGCGAGGAGCTGCGCGCCCTGGTTAATACCAACATAGCGCTGGGCGCTGCCGGCGCCTCCAATGTGGCCGGGCTGCTGAGCCTGGAAGCCGCCTTCGCACAGATCACGCGGTCGGCCCAGGATGCTGCCGCTGAAACCGAGCGCGCCGCAAAGGCCCAGGCCGATGCCCGTAAGGCGGCCACCGACGCCGCCTGGGCCGCCATGCAAAAGTCCATCGCCGCCGCGCGCGATGCCGCCCAGGCCGAGATGGCGCTGCGCCAGGAGCGCCTGGCCAGCGCCAGCGCCGTGGTGGATCTGTCCCGCAGCCAGGCGCGCGAGCTGCGCGGCCTGGTGGACAGCACCGTCGCCATGACGGCCGCCCAGGCGGGCGCCTATATCGACAACGCCCTCACGGCCGCGCGCAGCACGGGCTACTTGCCCGATGCCGAGGGCCTGCGCCAAGCCATCACCGACGCGCGCGCCGGCATGGGCACCGATGCCTTCAGCAGCCGCCTGGACTACGAGGCCGCCCAGCTGATCCTGGCCAACAAACTCGACGCCCTGGGCGACGTGGGCGATGCGCAGCTCACCACCGACGAGCTGCTGCTGCAGCAGGCCAAGAATGAGGTGGAGCGCCTGGACCTGCTCATCAAGACCGGCCGCGAGGCGCTGGACGAGGCGCGCGGCAACACCGTCGCCGTGCAGGGCGTGGAGGCCGCCGTCAAGGCCTTTTACGACAAGCTGTTTGCCGAGAACAAGGACGCGGCCGACGGCGGCGCCAAGCCCGGCGCCGGCTTTGCCATCGGCGGCTCCGGCCCCGGCGGCGATTCCGGCGGCGGCACCTACGACAAGGACGCCGCCGTGCGCGCCACCGTGGGCCAGCAGCTTGCGCTGGGCAGCGCCAAGGGCCTGGGCCACGAAGACAAGTCTGTCCTGCAGCACATCAATGCGGCCGTCTACGGCACGGGCATCACGCAGGCCGACATCGCCAAGGCCTATGGCCTGCCCGAAGAGGACGTGCGCAAGCTGTTCGACGGCGCCGGCATCCCGCGCTTTGCGCGTGGCGGCCAGCACGCCGGCGGCCTGCGCCTGGTGGGGGAGGATGGCCCCGAGCTGGAGGTGACCGGCCCCGCGCGCATCTACAACGCCGGCCAAACGCAGCAGCTGCTCGCCGGCCTGCAAGGCGGCGCCAGCGCCGACGTGACGCGCCTGCTGCAAGAGCTGCTGGCCCAGGGCTACGCCATCGGCCGGCGCCAGATCGAGCTGCTGCAAACCATGGAAAACCTGGCCCGCAAGGGCGACGCCATCGGCGTCAAGCAACGCGTGGAGGCTGTTGTATGAGCGCCGGCAGCTTCACCTACGGCATGGGCTTTCTGCCCCCCATGGCCGTCACGCTGGCCAACATGACCACCAACGTGGCCGCCAGCGCGCTGCCCGCCTGGGCCGCCGGCACCACCTACGCGCTGGGCGCCGAGATCATCGACGCCAACCGCGTCATCTGGCGCAGCATGGCGGCGGGCAACCTGGGAAACGACCCGGCCACCACCACCGGCAAGTGGCAGAACCGTGGCGTGGAAAACCGCCTGCGCATGTTCGACGCCAGCCTGGGCACCAGCACCGAGAACGCCGACCTGATCGAATTCACCGTCGCGCCCGGACGCGTGGTGACCGACATCCAGTTCCTGGGCCTGCAGGCCTACAGCGTGCAGGTCACCATGACCGACCCGGTCAACGGTGCGCTGTTCGACTCGGGCGAGCAACTGCTGCTGCAGCCCAGCGGCGGCAGCCACTGGGGCTACTTCTTCGCCCCCATCGAGCGCGAGGCCAAGCTGCTGGTCTCGGGCCTGCCCGCCTACACCGGCGCCAGCATCACGGTTCGTATCCGCAACCCCGGCGGCACGGCGCGCTGCGCCGAGGTAGTCATCGGCCGCTCCATCTGGCTGGGCAATACGCAGTGGCGCCCCAGCATCGGCTTTGACGACTGGAGCCTTAAAAAACGCGACGAGTGGGGCGGCTGGCGCGCCGAGCAAGGCGCCTACAGCGACCGCATGAAGCTGCAGGTGCTCATAGCGGGCACGCAGTACGAGCGCACGCGCAACCTCATCGTGGCCTACCGCGCCAAGCCCGTCGTGTGGTTTGGCGCGCGTGGCTACAACGCGCTCACCAGCTACGGCTACATCACCGGCTTCGAGCAGGTGCTGGTGGCGCATGGCATATCCGATTGCACCCTGACCATAGAAGGACTTGAGCAATGAGCTACACCCCGCCGCCGGCCGCGCCCCCCGCGTCGCCGGCTATCCCCAACCGGCGCACCGACGCGCAGGACGCGTTCGACCTGAAGACCGACGCCTGGCTCAACTGGACGGCCGGGTTTCACACCTGGCTGTCTGGCCTGGCCGCCTGGTTGGCCGGCAGCTTTCAAGAGGCGCTGGCATCCATGGAGGGCAACAAGAACGCCGCCCAGTCCGCAGCGGCCGCCGCCAACACCAGCGCGCAAAACGCCGCCGTGGTCGCCGGCGCCGCCAAGTGGGTGGCCGGCAACTACGCGCAAGGCGCCTGCGTCTGGTCGCCCCTGTCGCTGCTGACCTACCGGCGCATCCCCGCCGGCACCACCGCCAGCGCCACCGACCCAGCCAGCGACCCCACCGGCTGGAAGCTGACCGGCTCGCCCTACTCCATGCCCCAGCAAGAGCTGAGCACCGCCGGCCCGCACCAACTCGTCGTGGGCATGCACTACATCATCCTGCACCCCACGGCCGA
>Ga0209792_1000393_pt1 | contig 33911 bp, 31 predicted proteins | sample EBPBio142005_DNA_FD_185860 | JGI IMG/M metagenome (GOLD analysis project Ga0209792, IMG submission 185860) | Wastewater treatment Type I Accumulibacter community from EBPR Bioreactor in Madison, WI, USA - Reactor 1_6/14/2005_ DNA (SPAdes)... | ecosystem: Engineered > Bioreactor > EBPR >... | reverse complement strand
TCCAGGATACCTAACCCTTGTAAGTCCACGCCGAATATCGCTGCATGTAATGCAACATTGTTGGCAGCAGCTAGCTGCATAGCGTTCATTACTATTCTGCCGGTATCGTTCGCGGATGGCGAATTATGTTCTACGCCGCTTAATACGGCGATCTTGATTCCATCTAAACTCATGGTATAATCCATTTTCTGCGTGAAGGGCTTTTCATAATTGAATTGCCCCAGTACTGCATCAATCGTGTAATAGCCCTCATCTTCAGCCAAGGGCACAATAACATAGATATGCTGCCAATGCGGTTGTGAATACCTCGTAATACGGAAACGGTGAGGAATGCCCAGATTACAGAGGATAGAAGAACAGAAGATGGAAAAGCAATCGCAATCAATTCCTGACTGTCGGTCTTGCCATGCCCTTGCAGGCCTGCGTAACTCCTCCATCCCCTGCCTATCCAATTTGTACTGGATATTGTAATACAGAAACTCCCAGACGTTTCTTAAGGTATCTTCCAGCCTGTCCCTTTTCAGTGTCTTGGCTATTTCCTTTGTATCGGCAACATACTTCCACACGACCTCTTCAATGACTTTCAAAGTGTCTGCAACCTCACCATTATCCATAACGACCGTATCCTTCGCATCTGCTTTCGGAAACAGTTGGTTATACCTTGCTCCATCAGTTCGCAGGATGCGCTGACCACTACTGATCTCCAGATCGGGATGATAATCCCTGTTAAAAATCTTCATCGTCATTGGTTGATAATCGTTTTAGGTGTCTCAATGGTCATTCCCTCCACTTGCATAATCACTGACATGGAAATGGATTGCTTGAATGATTTCAATAATCCCTTCGTGCCTCCCTTGCTGAACAGGTTGATGATGCTGGCAATGTTGTTGATGCCCATTAACGGCAATACGGTATTCCACGAAAGTGGTAGTAGAATTTCTCCTACTTCCGATTGCTGATTGGCTGCAATCGGAAAGCTTCTGCTACCCGATGGACTTTCTGCTATCATTCCTCCCGTGTTATTCCACAGGCGTACCACCGGATTAATAATTGTTACCGAAACGTCTGATGGATTATTCACTTTCGCTGTTGCAGCTATCTCAATACCTGAAAGATTCACTTTGTGAACGCGGACTTTAGATAAGGTCACAGATACGTTTGCAGCCAGTTTGTTCAGTTGTAACAAACGACCGGCTAATACCAAAGCACCAATGCCTAATCCTATTTTTACCGCGTTATGCATCTTATTTTTTCTTCCTGCATTTTTCAAATAAGTAATCCATTCCTCTCTTCGTACAATAGCCTATCACAGCACTCATAAATGCGTAAGACACTACAGCAACACTGCCGTCCATTGTCAAACTGTTCAATAAAAGATGAGGTATTGCCTGTGCTTTGTAGACACCACCGATGGTGCCGAAAGCTACCGTCCATAAGGTGGTGGCTTCACTTATTGGCCATTGATCACTACCGGGAGATGGAAAATGCATCTGTAAAATGCAGGTCTGTTACTGCAAGACAACAAGATTACGACCGCTTTAAAACCACTTGAAGCTGTTCGAAGCTCTCTGACGACATTTGAAGTCATTTGAAGCTGTTCTTCATGAGTACAGAATATTTTTTGTTCAATTAGATGACACTATGTAATTTGAAACCTTCATGGTAATAAGGTTTATAGGGGCTCGGCTTATCTAAGTCGGGCTTTTTTATTGCCTGCAAGCTGCAAAACCGATCCATCAATAGAAAAATGTTAGTAACGATTTTCATTGCGCGTATTTCATTGTAGCATTTGTAGCAAAAACGTGCTGCGCCAATACAGTCAAGGCTTTATCCTATTTTTCCTTAGTAATTCCTTGTAGCAGGTTTGTAGCAATATCAGAGCATTTGTATATATACGTTTGCTACAATTTGTAACAGACAATTCTACAAACACAAAACTTGTAGCACGCTGAAACCTATACCCACATTCGATTTCAGGCATTTTTGCTACAAATGCTACAATTTGCTACAGGTTTTCAGGTGCTGTGAAATTTCACACATTGATTTTTCCGCTTTTTCTAAAGGATTAGAAAAAATGAAGGCCTGTTTGCAAATGCAACGAATGCAAAACTGATGTGTAGAGACAAAAAAATGCCCGCTACTGTGGTAGCGAGCCGGATATTCAAATCAGCTATGTACTTATTAAGGTGTGCCGATGATTTCGACAATCGTCTCTACATCTGCTCTGGTTAAATTCTTCTTATGCTGAAGTATCTTTTTCACCTCGACGCCTCTGGGACATTTTTCTAGCATTCTGCGTAAACTTTGTGTAGCTGTTTTAGGTGTGAAACTATTAGGAAAATAGATGTAGGCTAGCTCTTTACGTGTATACGGCTTAATTACAAACATTGATAGTGGTTATTAGTGTTGCAAAATTAAAAGCAGCTTTTTTCAATTCCATCAACTGTCTAAAACATTATACAATTATTTTCTCACACCACAATAATACAATGTTTTAATACATATTTACTACGGTCTATTACAGGAATATTACGATACATTACAAATTCAGGAGGGTCTATCACAGCTTTCGTTACAGTTATTTCACGGAAGAGCTTCAAATGGCTTCAAACAGCTTCAAACAGCTTCAATGGTTCGATAAGTTTCGGGAACATTGCCATCGATTTCAACAGCGATTACCGAAATCAACAGTAACACTAATACAGGATTATCACTTATATCCCAACGAATCGAAATGTCAAAGGATAAAATATTACGCGAAGCAATTGCAACGGACAGACAGCAAATGGAAAACGAATTTGAGGATGTATTTAAAGACCGTGTATCCCTAAATGAGCTTCGCAAAATATGGAATGATCGCAATCACCAGTATACCGACGAGGAACTCTGCCAAATCCGTGATTGGTTATATGTAATGGCAGGAGCTGTATTACATACCATTGAAAACAATACCCCCGAAGTCCTGAAAAACATCCGCAATACCAAAACCAGAAAGCGTATCAACAGAAATGCGCTGGTATTCATACATAAAGATAAGCCTACATCTTAATACGGCTATTACAGCCAGAAATATCCCATATTTTACACAATACATTGATTATCAATGTTTTGTATCTTTACAACCGTAAAGGTAAACGACAGATTTTACCTAAAACTTACAACTAACCGAAAAACAGGAAGACGATGAAGAAAAGAAAGGCCATATTGTACATAAGGGTGAGCACAGACGAACAAGCAGAAAAAGGTCACAGCCTAGCTCACCAGGAAGAAATGTTACAACGGTATTGCACTGTAAACAATATTGAAGTAGTAGCATTTTTCAAAGAAGATTATTCAGCCAAGACTTTTGAACGTCCGCAGTTCAAAAAGTTACTGGAGTTTCAACGCAAGAGTAAGGGAATGGCTGACTTGCTATTGTTCCTCAAATGGGACAGGTTCTCTCGTAATGCTCCGGAAGCTTATACCATGATCTCTAAACTCCATGCTTTAGGTCTGGAGCCACAAGCTATCGAGCAGCCATTAAATATGGAGATACCTGAACAGAAGTTTTTATTGGCTTTGTATCTCACGGCACCTGAAGTAGAGAATGACAGAAGGTCTATGAATATCTTAGCAGGGGTACGCAAGGCGATGAAAGAAGGACGTTACATGGGTTCTGCTCCTTATGGTTATAAACATGGTCGTACTGAAAATAATAAACCAACCATCGTACCATCAAAAGATAAAGAGAAAGTACTGCAGTCCTTTGAAATGATGGCAACTGGTTTATACCAGATTGAAGAACTGCGACGTATGCTTAGTAAACAAGGTATGCCATTAGGGCGCACACGTTTTTGGTATATGATGCGTAACCCTACTTATATAGGTAAGGTATTTGTAACTGCTCATAAAAATGAGCCTGCCTGTATTGTAAAAGGTGTACATGAAGCGATTGTCCCGGAAGCCCTATTCTATGAGGTACAGGATATTTTGGATGGCAGGAAGAAAAAAGATCAGCCTATTACTATTTGTCAGAAAGACCAGTTGCCATTGCGTGGCTTTTTAGAATGTGCAAGATGCGGTAAGCCATTAACCGGTAGCGCATCGAAAGGAAGGAATGCGAGGTATTATTATTATCACTGCAAATTCGGATGTAAGGAACGTTTTCGCGCAGAGGAAGCTAACTCACTTTTCAATGATATACTTCATGCGGTAAGTACCAATGAAAAAGTATACCGCTCATTGGAACTGATACTAGGTGGCGAGAATAAAGAAGAAGCTAACATAAGAGCTAAAGAACTGGCTGAGTTGAGAATGAAATTAGATACGTATGAACAACGAATGGAAAGAGCACAGTTACTCATGCTAGACGGTAAGATGGATTTTATAGATTACCAACCTATCAAAGCAAAATTAGAAGAGGACACACATCGTCTTAAATTAAAGATTGAAGCAATTGAAGAATTACAACCGAAAGATGAAAACAATGTAATGGAGTTCGGATTTTATTTTTTATCAAATCTGGGTAAACTCTTTACCAATGCGGCTTTGCCAATAAAACAACAAATAATTGGTTCGACCTTCCCTGAAAAGTTGATTTATGAAAATAATCAGTTTCGAACCGCTTCCGGTAATAATGTGCTATTGCTAATGGCCGCTACCAGCAAGGCTTTCACCATAAAAAAAGAAAGCAGATTAGAAAATTCTAATCTGCTTTCCCGTAGAGTGGAGAATAACGGAGTCGAACCGATGACCTTCCCGATGCTTCGGGACGCTCTATCGCTCGTTGTTAATGACCTGTTCTATGAATTTTCTGCTTTTCATCTTCTTAATAAAAGCTTCGCGTTGGCTGGCTTCGTTTCTGGTGGTATAATCTTCGCGCTTTTTCAATTCCCAAGGCATAGCTGCTTTAGTCGATTTATTTCTGCCGCTATTGTGTTGTGTAAGCCGTATGGTCATATCCTCACAAGAGCCAACATAATACTTGTTGGTAGTATTGCTGAATAGTATGTAAACATGAAACGGCATAAAATGAAAAAAGCCGCATAAGGCGGCTTGTTGTGGTGGAGAATAACGGAGTCGAACCGATGACCTTCCCGATGCTTCGGGACGCTCTATCGCTCGTTGTTAATGACCTGTTCTATGAACTTCCTACTCTTCATCTTCTTAATAAAAGCTTCACGTTGAGTGGCTTCGCTTCTAGTGGCGTAATCTTCGCACTTTTTCAATTCCCAAGGCATACCTGCTTTAGTCGATTTATTTCTGCCGCTATTGTGTTGTGTAAGCCGTATGGTCATATCCTCACAAGAGCCAACATAATACTTGTTGGTAGTATTGCTGAATAATATGTAAACATGAAACGGCATAAAATGAAAAAAGCCGCATAAGGCGGCTTGTTGTGGTGGAGAATAACGGAGTCGAACCGATGACCTCTTGCATGCCATGCAAGCGCTCTAGCCAGCTGAGCTAATTCCCCATATGTTTTCAAAAGAACTTTTATAATTAAATCAACCGATGACCTTCCCGATGCTTCGGGACGCTCTAGCCAGCTGAGCTAATTCCCCATATGTTTTCAAAAGAACTTTTATAATTAAATCAACCGATGACCTTCCCGATGCTTCGGGACGCTCTAGCCAGCTGAGCTAATTCCCCATAAGGAGGCTGCAAATATAACTTTCCTGCAACCATTTGGCAAATTTCTTGTTACCTTTAAATACAACTCATTAGTACTATGTGGAGGCAAATTCTGACGTATTTTTACATACGTAAAAAAGATCCGAATGCACCGTCGAATATAAACATCAAGTTTATGCATGGCATGAACAGAATATCGCTGTTTATATTTTTGGTGGGTATTATCGTTATGATAATAAGACTATTGAGAAACTAATATCATTTTGACTTAACAGATGTATTAAACAAAAGCCGCTCATTAGAGCGGCTTTTGTTTTTTATGCGTTGTGTTTACGAACGTATTTTGTAAGTATCACTATCACTTGCCCTTCTATCTTACCTTCTATCTGTTCCGTATTATCTTCTACCAGGCGAATGTTCTTTACAACAGTACCCATTTTGGCATTAAGTGTAGTGCCTTTTACATCCAGCGATTTTATGAGTACTACAGTGTCTCCCGCAGTGAGTGTTGCACCATTGCAATCTCTGTGCAGGTCTACGCTGCTATCATTATCATGGTCGCCTGTAGCTTTTGCCCAAGCAAGCCTTTCGTCATCCATATACATCATATCCAACGCATCAGACGCCCAGCTTTCATTTCTGAAACGATTGAGCATGCGCCAGCTTACTACCTGTATGCCCGGCACTTCGCTCCACATACTTGTTGTCAGGAATGCCCAATGCTTGGCATCCAAGTCTTCTTTCTTATCTATCTGTGCAATACACTTGCTGCAGATGTAGATACTGTTATCTTCGTTGCTGCTTGTCTGTGGCAGTATTTCATACACCTGCAGGTTTGTTTCAGAACCGCAGAGTTCACATTTATTTTCGCTTCGTTGTTTTAGTTGTGCATCAAGTTTCATACCCTGAAATTTACTTTGGGGCGCAAAATTAATTTTTTAAAACAACTATTTCGATGATATTGGTTAGCGTAGCATCCCTACAATGGCTTCTGCAGCATTTTCAGAAGCATTGCTATTGCCCAGAAGGTGCCATAACTGTGCATAATCTGCTTTAAGCTTGCTGATATGTTCTTTGTTGTTAAGAATCTTATCAAGCTCCTGTATTATCATTGTTTCATTCAGGTCTGCCTGTATCAGTTCTGTAATTACGGGCTTATCCATAATGAGGTTTACCAACGATATGTACTTGACTTTTATGAGCTTCTTGGCAAGCCAGTAAGATATGGGGTTGCCTTTGTAACATACAACCTGTGGTACGCCAAACAGTGCTGTTTCAAGCGTTGCTGTGCCACTGGTAACGAGCGCAGCTGTGGCTTGTTTCAGCAGATTGTAGGTCTGTCCTTTTGCCAGCTGCACCCGCTGATTGCCTATGATAGAAGTATACAATTCGTCGGGCTGAGACGGTGCCTGAGCAATGATAAACTGATAGTCTGGATAGTGTTTTACTGCCTGTAGCATGATTGGCAGTTTTACTTTTATTTCCTGTGCGCGGCTGCCTGGTAGTAATGCAATGATAGGGTTATCCGCTAACTTGACAGGCGGTGTTTGCATTTCCTGCTCTACTACTTGTATAAGTGGGTGGCCCACATAATTAACCTCGTAGTTCCATTTTTTATAAAAATCCACCTCAAAAGGCAGTATCACCAGCATTTTGTCTACATCACGTTTCAGCTTCTTGGTTCTGCTTTCTTTCCATGCCCATACCTGTGGAGATATGTAGTAAACAACTTTGATGCCCTGCTGCTTTGCCCATTCTGCAATACGCATATTGAAGCCCGGGTAATCTATCAATACCAATACATCGGGTTTATACGCAGTGATGTCTTTCTTACAGAAATCTATGTTGTTAAGGATTGTTCGCAGATGCATCAATACTTCCACAAAGCCCATAAAAGCAAGCTCGCGATAATGTTTTACAAGCTCAGCGCCTGCTGCCTGCATCTTATCACCGCCCCAACATCGTATATGAGCATCTGCATCCTTTTTGTGGATGGCTTTTATAAGGTTGCTGCCGTGCAAATCACCACTGGCTTCACCGGCAATAATGTAGTAACGCATATTAATTCCAGGCAAACTTTATCAGCAGCATCACAACTGCATAAAGCATTGTTGCCACAAAGATACCTCTTGCTGTCAAGTCGAGGCGCTTGTTGGTATAGAATATGAATGGAAGAATATTAATGAGTATGCCTAGGCTTATGACCTTAGTAGCTTGTGTAGGCATGTGTATCATGTCTTTCACAAAATCGGGGAAAGCTATACCACGAAACAATATCAGGTACACGATGAATATACCAATGAGGGGTAGTATTGCACCTATTAAAAAACCTAATAATGGAACGTTACGTTTCATAAGACAGAAATATTATGCTAATATACAAGTGAAAAATTCATTTTTGTACATACAGGCACGAAAGATGTACATTTGTTGTCAATTAGGTAAAATATAGCGCATGAATTTTCATTTGAAAAACCTGCCTGAACGCACCCAGAGTCCTCGTAGCTACGGCCTGACGATGGTGATGGACAAAGGCATGGGACTGGACGAGGTGAAGAATTTCTTATCTGTTGCCGCTCCTTATGTAGATATTGTAAAATTTGGTTTCGGTACGGCTTTCGTTACCAATAATCTGAGAGAGAAGATAGAGATATACCAGTCTCACAATATACCGGTATATTTTGGTGGTACATTGTTTGAAGCTTTCCTGATACGCGGCCAGTTTGACGACTATCTGAATACAGTAAAAGATTTTGGCCTGAAACACGTGGAGGTTTCTGATGGCTCTATTACAATACCACATGCTGAAAAATGCGGTTATATTGAAAAGCTGGCTAAGCATGTAACGGTGCTTTCTGAAGTAGGTTCTAAAGATGCGGCACATATCATTCCGCCATATAAATGGATAGAACTGATGCGTGCAGAATTGGATGCAGGGTCTACTTATGTTATTGCAGAGGCTCGCGAAGCAGGTAATGTAGGTATTTACCGTGGTAGCGGCGAGGTGCGCGAAGGCTTGGTACAGGAAATCCTGACACAGATACCGTATGAGAAAATCATCTGGGAAGCTCCGCAAAAAGCACAACAGGTTTATTTCCAGGAATTGTTGGGTGCTAATGTAAATCTGGGCAATATTGCTCCAAACGAGGTTATTCCGTTAGAAGCAATGCGTGTAGGTTTGAGGGGTGATACCTTCTTCCTATATCTGGATAAAGACAAAGAAGCTAAGTAGGTTAAATTATACTGAGGTGTACAATATTGTACGCCTCTTTTTGTTTCTACGGGTATCTTTACTGTATGACAGCACAATACGGTCTGATAGGTTATCCGCTCAGTCATTCATTTTCTCCTGCTTTTTTCAATAATAAGTTTGCTTCGGAGAAGATAGACGCGAGGTATGATGCGTATGCCATACCAGCAATAGATGAGCTGGCTACGTTGTTGAAAGAGCATACGCTACTAAAAGGCTTGAACGTTACCATACCGTACAAAGAGCAGGTACTGCCATTGTTGTATGACATTGATACTGCAGCAAGAGACATTGGTGCTGTCAATTGTATTGATATAAGATATAGTAGGTTGATAGGGTATAATACAGACTATATTGGTTTTGCAGAAAGTTTACGGCCATTGTTGCAAGCACAACATACCCATGCATTGGTATTAGGAACAGGTGGTGCTGCAAAGGCTGTAATGTATGCGTTGTTGCAGTTAGGTATTGAATACAAAATAGTATCACGCACAGGTGGTGATATGCAATATGCCGATGTTGATGAGGGAATAATGGATAAGTACACGCTCATAATTAATACTACACCATTAGGTATGTATCCTGCAATAGATATTGCACCTGAAATACCATACGAATATTTAACTAAAGAACATCTGCTGTATGACCTTATATATAATCCTGAAGAAACCTTGTTTCTGAAAAAAGGAAAGCAACAGGGGGCAACCATTAAAAATGGTTACGAAATGCTGATACTACAGGCAGAAGCTTCCTGGCAAATATGGAATACTAACCGATAGTATAATACACGCAGGTAGTAAGGAAATTGCGTACAAATGGAATAGCACTGATAATGCCAAGCTGTTTGCGTGGTTTCAGGCCAAATTTGTATTTGTATATCGGATTAATCAGGAAATGTCTTTTGTTGATGAACTTCATCCCACTACTACGGACAATTTTTTCAAAACGCTCTATGGTGATTTGTGTATCATAGATGTCCATCAACTCGTTTACCACACCTTCAGGCTCATCTATCATCTTCAAGATGCCTTTGTAGATTGGTTTTGGCAGAATATGATACCAAGGCATCATGCCTATCTTATGTTCGCATATCTGTTGGTGCCCGCCAAATGGCATATACCATGGTGGGAAGCCAAAGAATATCTGTCCACCTTCTTTCAGAAAGTTCTTGAGGTATGGGATGAATTTTTCTTGGTTGGGGATATGCTCAATTGCATCTTTCAGGATTATGACATCGAAGAAGCCTTTGAAGCGTTGCAGAAAATCATCGTCGTATACATTCTTATAGAGAAACTCAATTTTACCTGCTGCAACATCATCTGCAAAAAACTTATTGGCAAGGTCTATACGCAAAGGGTTCAGGTCTACACCTACGCAATATGCACCGCTTTCCATAAATGGAACTAATACGCCGCCTTCGCCACAGCCTATTTCCATTATGTTTACGCCTTTGCCTATCTGCTTCGTTTCTTCTATAAAAGGCAAAACATAAGAGCGTGAGTTATCTACTTGTTGGTCATATTTTACCTGATCGTCTTTGTGCTGTTTGAGCGCCAATGTATTCCTGTTTTTTGAGTGTCGTAAAGTTAACCTTTTACTTCATTCATCAATGCCTGCAGTACTTCCAATTGCTTTTTGATGCTCTCATCGTGTATTTTCTCGTACAGTGCTACGATGAACTCTTTGGAAAGATTGTGTTTTTCAGCCCTTGAACTGCGTGTTTCCACTATTTCGCGCCAGCGTTCAGGCTGATAAGCAGTCATATTACACTCTTTTTTTACCTCTCCTATACGCGCGCTCAGTTCCATACGGCGTGCTATCAAATCTATTATTTCAGCATCAAGGCTATCCATTTGCTGGCGTAGTTGTTCCAGTGTCAGCCCAATGCCCGCATCTGTAGTGTATTGTTGGCGTATTACCAGTTGGTTAAGTATTTCCTTCAATCTATCCGGTGTTACCTGTTGGGCTGCATCGCTCCATGCAACGGGTGGGTTGGGGTGTGTTTCTATCATCAAACCCTCAAAACCCATATCCATAGCTTTTTGCGCAATCTCCGCCACCAGTTCTCTGTTGCCTGTAATATGGCTAGGGTCACAAAAAATAGGTAGTTCAGGATTTCTGCGTTTCAGCTCTATTGGTATAGGCCAGTTGGGTTGATTTCGATAGGCTGATACAGCTTGATAACTGGAGAACCCTCTGTGTATTGCAGCAATATCTGTAATGCCTGCTTGCATCAGACGCTCTATAGCACCCTGCCATAGGTCCACATCGGGGTTCACAGGGTTTTTGACCATTACAGGTATTTGAGTGCCTTTTAATGCATCGGCCAGGCGCTGCACCTGAAAAGGATTTACCGTAGTTCTGGCACCCAGCCACAATACGTCTATGCCATATTTCAATGCCTGCTCTATGTGTGCAGGTTCTGCCACTTCTACTGTTACAGGTATGTTGTAAGTAGTTTTTACTTCCTGTAGCCATTCCAGTGCCTGTATGCCATTGCCTTCAAAGCTACCTGGACGGGTACGTGGCTTCCATACACCTGCACGATATAGTTGTACAGGTATATCTGCAATGCCTGCGGCTACTTCCAGTACTTGTTCACGTGTTTCTGCACTGCATGGTCCTGCTATAATATATGGCTTGTTCGGACTACTGAAAAATGACATGCTGCAAAGGTAGTAGTTGATTTATTATTTGACCGAATACCTGATTAGTTTCCGTTTATATTAAAATATACTGCTAACTAACCTGTTGAGCCAAATCAAAATACAAGGTTATCTTTGCCGCTATGCAAAAAATGCCTGCTAAAGAAGAATTGAAAGAAGGTGCTGTGATATTGATAGACAAGCCACGTAAGTGGACGTCTTTCGATGCTGTGAATCTGGTGAAGCGCCTGGTGAAAGTGAAGATAGGTCATGCGGGTACACTAGACCCTTTAGCTACGGGCTTGCTTATTTGCTGTACAGGCAAATTCACAAAAAAAATAAGCGAATATCAGAAGCAGGATAAGGAATATACAGGCATTATTCATTTAGGCGCTACAACGCCTACGTATGATTTGGAAAGTAAGCCTGAAAATGAAAAACCATACCAACATCTTACTGAGCAACAGATACGCGATAACGTAAAGCAATTTGTTGGTAATATTATGCAGGTGCCTCCCATCCATTCTGCTATTAAGAAAGAAGGAGAACGAGCATATGACCTTGCACGTGCTGGTGTGGAGGTAAAACTGGAGCCAAGACCTGTCGTTATTAATGAGTTTGAAATTCTTAAAATAGAATTGCCAGAGGTGCATTTTCGAGTAGCATGCAGTACTGGTACATATATACGCTCGCTGGCAAATGACTTTGGTGCCACGTTGGGTTGTGGTGGTTATTTGCAAGAACTGCGCAGAACCAAAATCGGCGACTTTGATGTTGCGGATGCGCCAACGCCAGACCAATGGAAACTACATTGGGGCTATGAAGAAAGAAGGCCAGTAAGAAATAGCAAGCCACAATCTTAATTACAAAGATTGCAAATCGTATCGCTAATTTTATTTGTTTTAGTTAATAGGTAGTGTCTTTCTAAGATGTTATCTTTAAATCTGTTATGTATTTGTGTAAGTAGATATTCAAATTTGTTGTAAAGGAATGGAGCATTCGGATATATGGATAGTAGATGATGACCACATTTATGTTTATGCAGCGCAGAAGCAGTTGTCTTTGCATGCAGGCATTAAGCAGACATCTGTGTTTGCAAATGGCAGATTGGCAATAGATGCGCTGAATGAATTGCTGAATACAAAAGCACCACTTCCCCGAATAATATTGTTGGATATCAATATGCCTGTGATGGATGGATGGGAGTTTATGGAAGCATTTAATACCCTTACAGATGAAGCATTGAAAACTGTTGCTGTGTTCATGGTCAGCTCTTCTATATACGAAGAAGACACAGAACGTGCAAAGACCTACAAACAGATAAAGCAGTACATTCAAAAGCCATTAAATAAAGAGAAAATCACAGGGATATTTAGCTTATCAAACTGACTATCTCATGCTTAGAAAAACAAAACACGACCTGATGGGTCGTGTTTTGTTTTATAGTAAAATAGTTATTGTTATACTAGTATATTTCTATCAGCACTTACTATTTCCTTTACAGCGTCTGCAATGCCCTTTGCATCATAACCACATTCATGGTGCAGCTCTTCCGGCTTGCCATGTTCTACCAGCCTGTCAGGTATGCCCAGCATTTTCACCTCAGGAGAATAGTTGTTTTCTGCCATAAACTCAAGTACGGCACTACCAAATCCACCAACAATAGTGCCGTCTTCAACAGTTATGATTTTGCTGAAGCGGTTTGCTATCTGATGCAGCAGCTTTTCATCCAGAGGCTTAGCAAAGCGCATATCGTAGTGCGCAGGGCTAAAGCCTTCAGTTTTCAACTGTTGGCAAGCTTTCACCGCAAAATTGCCCGGGTGGCCTATTGTCAGTATAGCTACCTCTTCACCATCCTGTATCATACGGCCTGTGCCTATTTCTATTTTCTCAAATGTAGTACGCCATTCAGGCATCACACCTTGCCCTCGTGGGTAGCGGATAACGAATGGGAGTTGGTTCTCGTCAAGCTGCGCAGTATACATCAGGTTACGCAGTTCAGCCTCATTCATCGGCGCGCTTATTACCATGTTTGGTATACAGCGCATATATGGTATATCGTAGCAACCGTGGTGTGTAGGACCATCATCGCCAACAACACCTGCACGGTCCAGGCAGAAGATAACCGGTAGTTTCTGTATTGCCACATCGTGCACCACCATATCATATGCACGCTGCATGAAGGAACTGTAAATGTTACAGAATACTTTCATGCCCTGTGTGGCGAGGCCCGCGCTCAGCGTTACTGCATGTTGCTCTGCAATGCCTACATCTATGGCGCGGTCAGGCATTACATCCATCATAAACTTCAGTGAGCAGCCCGATGGCATTGCTGGGGTAATGCCCATGATAGCAGGGTTTTTTTCTGCCAGCTCTATAATGGTATGTCCGAACACATCCTGATACTTAGGAGGCTCAGGTGTGGTAATTACTTTTTTATTGATTTTGCCCGTTACCTTATCGAAAGTGCCCGGTGCATGCCAAAGCGTTTGGTCTTGCTCGGCAAGATCGTAGCCTTTACCTTTTACTGTTTTAATGTGCAGCAGTTTCGGACCGGGAATATCTTTCAGATGATCCAGCGTTTCAACCAGTTTCAGCACATTGTGACCGTCAACAGGGCCAAAGTAACGCAAGTTAAGTGCTTCAAACAGATTGCTCGATTTTGAAACCATGCCTTTCAGGCTCGCTTCAATCTTAGAACCTATCTTCTGGAAGTCTGCAGCAGGTAGTTTCCCCAGCAGTTTCCATACATCGTCGCGAAACTTGTTGTATGTATGCGAAGTGGTAATGTCTGTCAGGTATTCTTTCAGTGCTCCCACATTAGGGTCTATCGACATGTTGTTGTCGTTCAGGATAATCAGCACATTACTGTTACTGACACCAGCATGGTTCATTGCTTCAAAAGGCAGTCCGGCAGTCATCGCGCCATCGCCTATCACGGCTACGTGCTGGCGGTGATTTTCACCTTTCAGCTTAGAAGCAATAGCCATACCCAAAGCGGCAGATATGGAAGTAGATGAGTGCCCTACGCCAAAAGCATCGTATTCGCTTTCGCTGCGTTTAGGAAAACCGCTCAATCCGCCATATTTTCTGTTTGTATGGAATATTTTACGACGGCCTGTTAATATTTTATGACCGTAAGCCTGATGCCCTACGTCCCATACCAATTGGTCGTCCGGTGTATTCAGCACATAGTGTAGCGCAACGCTCAATTCTACCACGCCAAGGCTAGCACCAAAGTGTCCGCCATGCACACTCACACAGTCAATAATAAACTGTCTCAGCTCATTACAAACCTGTTGTAAATCAGTTTTATTCAGTTTCCTCAAATCGGCCGGGTATTCAATCCGGCTCAGCAATGGGCCTGCTGCTATTTCTTCCATCTACCGAAAACGTGGGATTAATCGTTCAAAAATAGGTAAAAATCTGCTATGCGACTGGTTTTTATAACGTGAAAAGGATGCTAAAAGTTGAGTCTTTTATGATATGTTTTGACGATTGTACTGATACTAAGCAATTATTGCGCCAAACCTGTGTTACATTTGCCCTAATTTTTCATTGATGTTCAACCGAGATTGGAGAAAATATTCCTGGACTTTACAAATAATGATTTTTGGTCTGATGGCACTTGCTCTGACGGTTGTTGCAGCTGTTATAGTACAGGCACTTGTTCCTAAAATCAGCGGGTTATCAATATCTGCCATTCAGGATATTACTAAGGAGAGTACAAATACGCAAAAAGCTGCTTTTTTATGGATGCAGGGTATAGTGTCTGTGTTCGGGTTTATGGTTCCGCCAATCATATTTGCTTATTTAAGTACACCTAGGGTAAAACAATATTTAGGTATCAGGGCTCCTAAAAATCCATTGCACATATTACTTGCAATTACCATGATGATTGGTGCAATGCCGATATTGTTGGAAATAGCAGGATTGATTAAGAATATCAATCTCGGCAGTACAAATGATGCAGCGCAGAATAAGATTGAAGAAATAACAGAAGCACTGCTTGATATTAAATCTGCAGGTCAGTTGATGCAAGTACTCACCGTTATGGCATTAATTCCGGGTATAGGTGAAGAATTGTTTTTCCGCGGTGTGTTGCTCAGGTTCGGGCATCAGCGTGCTGGGAAGATGGTGTTGCCAATTATTATCAGCTCAATAATATTTGCAGCTGTACACGGCACACCTTATAATCTGGTATCCATTGCTATTGCCGGCGCTTTACTATGTCTTGTTTATTATTGGAGTGGTTCGTTGGTTACGGGTATGATAGCGCATATGGTATACAATGGCAGCCAGATATATCTGTCATACATTGCAAAAAGCGACGAGTCGTTGAAAGCGCTAACAAAAAGCAATCACATGCCACCGGCAATACTTATTACAGGTGTTATTGTGTTTGCAGTTTCCATATTCGCATTCTGGAAGACGAGGAATCCCCTGCCTGCAAACTGGTCTGCAAACTTCACCCCCGAAGAAATTCAGGAACAAAACGAGAACAGATAATTATGGCAATGAATTGGCCTACATTTTTTACCCGTCTTGGCAGTGCAATTGTATTCTCTGCCATTATGATGACGGGCTTGTTGTGGAATGAATGGGCATTTCTTGTGTTGGTAGGTCTGATACTTGTGTTGTGCCTGAGAGAATATTTTAAACTGATACAACTGATAGATGCAGAACTGTATGTGCCGTCGTGGTTACCTGCTTTGGTGCAAATAGGTAGTGTCGCTACACTATTGCTTACAGCACCTGCACTTAGGGATAGAAACCTCGTACCCGCTATGCTGTTCTTGCCTGTACTCATTTTGCTAGCTACTACACTTTCTAAAAAGACGGCAATGAAAGCTGGTATGCAATCGCTGGGGGGTATACTGTATCTGTTGCTTCCAATGCTTTTGTTAGTACAATTGCGTGCTGCACACCTTTCTATACCGTTGGCACTGGTATTGATGATATGGATGAATGATACAATGGCTTACATCGTTGGTTCGTTCATTGGAAAAACTCCATTTTCGCCCATATCGCCTAAAAAAACATGGGAGGGCACTGTAGGTGGTGCTATCCTAACAATAGCTGGAGCAGCAATCTGGGGCTATTACTCACCATATTATAATATGGTAGACTGGATTGTCTTGGCGTTATGTGCAGCAGTCGCAGGTACTGCCGGAGACCTTTTGGAATCGAAATTGAAGCGCATGGCAAATATCAAAGACAGTGGTACGATGATGCCCGGTCATGGCGGTGCACTTGACAGGTTCGATTCGCTGTTGGTGGCTACACCTTTTGCCTATGCTTATACATATTTGTTTATGATGGCTTAACCCTCTTTTTCACAATTCTACACTTATCTTTGCGGCATGACAATTCATCGCGAGGGGTATAAATACATTCTCATAGCATCTGCCATCTGGGCAATTATTGGTTTTGTTACCTACAAATACCTTTTGGTCGATTGGCCTATAATTTTCTGGCCTATTAATGTAGCTTGCTTCCTGTTGTGGTTTTGGGTTATCTGGTTCTTCCGCCTGCCGGAGAGGGATTTTACTTACAACGACAATTTGTATGTAGCTCCTGCAGACGGTAAAGTGGTAGTAATAGAAGAAACGACTGAAACGGAGTATTTTAAAGATAAAAGACTGCAAGTATCAATCTTCATGTCGCCGCTGAATGTACACGTAAACCGCAATCCGATAGCAGGTATTGTAAAATACATGAAATATCATCCCGGTAAGTATTTGGTGGCTTGGCATCCGAAATCATCTACCGAAAATGAACGTACTACCGTAGTACTGGCCAATAAACGTACCGAAATACTTATGCGCCAGATAGCCGGTGCACTGGCACGCAGAATATGCTATTATGTAAAAGAAGAGCAACCGGTAAAGCAAAATGAAGAGTTTGGTTTCATTCGTTTCGGCTCCAGAGTAGATATTTACTTCCCTGTAGGTACTAAAATAGATGTTAAAATTGGTGATAATGTGAAGGGAGGGGTGACAGTTTTGGGTAGTATTGCATAATTTCGTAACTTCAAATATTGTAAAAGCGAATAAAACAATTTGATATGAAAAAACTCACATTATTGCTTAGTGCGCTGGTTATAGCGGGTGCTTCTTTTGCTTGCGACGGTAAAGGCAAAGGCGACAAAGCTTGCTGCAAAAAGAGCGAAAAGAAAGAATGCTGCAAGAAAGGTGAAAACAAATCTTGCGACAAGCACGAAACAGCTAAGAAAGACGAAAAAGCGTCTACAGACAAAAAATCATAATCATTACCTGATTATAGCAATAAAGCCCTCCGGTTTCGGAGGGCTTTGTTTTTTGTTTCCATTTGGGCATGAAATGTTGCAGATGGCAACAAATAAGATATTCCGTTGTAGATTTACCCCATTCAGCAACTACCTTATGAAAAATAAAGAGTTATGGAAGCCCAGCCAGATTCAGAAAACGGCTGAAGGCAAATTTATCGGGTCTCATATGCATAAGATACTGGGCTATTCTCACGAGCCTATTATTCAGAAATATGCGAAAGGTATATTGGCAGATGTGGGTTGTGGAAACGTGCCTTACTACCTGCTTTATAAAGACTATGTAGATGATAATATATGTGTAGACTGGGGGCGCGAAGATGGTGAAATCTCTTTTCTGGACCATGTAGCAGACCTGAACAGAGATACCATTCCTGTTGAAACAAACAAAGTAGATACCATATTATGTACCGATGTGTTGGAGCACATCAGCCAGCCGGAGCATTTGTTTTCTGAGATGGCTAGGATTATGAAGCCGGGTGGTCATATGATTTTGACAGTGCCATTCATGTACTGGATACACGATTCTCCGTATGATTATCATCGCTATACCAAATTCAAACTGGCAGATTTTTGTGAACGCAACGGACTGGAAGTTGTGGAAATAAGCAAGTACGGTGGATTACCGGAAGTGATTTATGACCTTATCTACAAAGGCTTTAACTACGACTATATTCCAATGAAGAGGCCTTTCTTCTTCATTTGGCGCAAGCTGGGTAGTATGTTGTATGGCACGCGCATGATAAAAAGGATAACAGAAAAGACCAATGACGTGATGCCATTGGGCTATGCATTAGTGGCAAGGAAAAAATAAGTAGTCGATGTGCTTTAAGAAGATTAGTGAGCAGGATGTGCAATTCTTTCAAACGCTGAAAGATCTGAGAGTATTGACCGATATAGAGGCGTTGAATATTTGTGCCAGCGATGAAACAGAAGACCTGCATTACCTGCCGGAGATAGTTATTCAACCGGAGACTGTGGCTGCTGTAAGTACCGTAATGGCTTACTGCAACGAACATAGTATACCGGTAACACCTCGTGGTGCGGGTACTGGTTTGAGTGGTGGTGCGTTACCTGTGTTTGGTGGAGTCGTGTTGGATATGAAGCGCTTTAATAAAATCATCAATCTGGATAAGCGCAACCTGCAGGTAACTGTAGAGCCGGGGATGATAACGCAGGAGTTGCAGGATTATGTAAAAGAAGCAGGACTGTTTTATCCGCCAGATCCTGCAAGTAAAGGCTCATGTTTTATTGGTGGCAATGTATCTGAAAATTCAGGCGGACCGCGTGCCGTAAAGTACGGTGTTGTGAAAGACTATGTGCTGAATCTGGAAGTAGTACTACCAAATGGCGAAATAATATGGACAGGGGCCAATGTGCTGAAAAATGCCACAGGCTATAATCTTACACAACTGCTGGTAGGCAGCGAGGGTACGCTGGGTGTGATAACCAAAATAGTATTGCGGTTGATACCTGCCGTTAAACACGATCTGCTGATGCTGGTTCCTTTCAGAAAAGCAGTAGAAGCTTGCGAGGCAGTGAATGCCATCTTCATGGCTGGGTATACACCGTCTGCCATGGAGTTTATGGAGCGCGATGCACTGGAGTGGTCTATGAAATATACACAAGCCACAGGTATGGCACTGCCCGATGATATTGAAGCGCATTTGCTGATAGAGGTTGACGGTAACGATATGGATACGCTCTATAAGGATATGGAAGCCATAGCAGAAGTGGCGCAGCGCTATGATGTAGACGAGTTGCTGTTTGCAGATACCCATGAACAAAAGCAAATGCTTTGGACGCTGAGGCGCAAAGTTGGTGAGGCAGTAAAAAGCAACTCTATATATAAAGAAGAAGATACCGTAGTGCCGAGGGCCGAGCTGCCTGAATTGCTAAGTATAATAAAACAACTTGGTAAAGAATACGGTTTTCAGTCGGTATGCTATGGTCATGCGGGTGATGGCAACCTGCATGTAAACATAGTGAAAGGAGCAATGAGTGATAATGACTGGAACAATAGACTGACAGAAGGGATACGTAAACTATTTTCCGAAGTGGTAAGGATGGGAGGTACTATATCGGGCGAGCATGGCATAGGGTTGGTGCAGAAAAGCTATATGGATATAGCATTCAATAACACTCAGTTAAAAATAATGAAGGATATCAAACAGGTTTTCGACCCTAAAGGAATCCTGAACCCGGGAAAGATATTTGCAGCCTGAATGACATAAATTTTACAATAGGGGTAGCCGCAATAATTGGTGTTTTCAATACGTTTTTACCCTAACTTCGTAAGAACACATCAAATTTATTATGAAACAGATAGCGCTTGCAGTATTGTTGTTTTTGGGTGTTAATACCGCTTTTGCTCAGGATGATGTACCAATGTACAGCAGCACTGGCAAACCGGTACGAGATGGTAAAGTAGCAAGTCGTAAAAAAACAGGCTTTGATGCCAGCCGCATTATTTTTGGTGGTGGCTTTGGCTTGGGTTTCGGTAATGTTACGAATGTAAATGTGGCTCCTGTTGTAGGTTATAGTATCACAGACCGTTTTTCGGCAGGTGTTGGTATGGGCTATCAATATGTAAGGGTAAAGGATGGTTTTCCTGGTCTTTTTGACGAAAACAATAATCTTGTAAATAAGCCTAAAACCTTTAATGCATACGCCCCTAATGTGTGGACGCGTTATGTGCTTTGGAATAATGTATTTGCGCATCTGGAATATGAGCATAATATCATTACCATGAAGCGTTATTACAACGACTATTCTAAGGGTACAGGTATACTTTCTGAAACATTAAAAATAGATGCCCCTGCATTATTGATTGGCGGTGGTATACGCCAACCTGTATCAGACAGGGTTTCTATACTGTTTCAGGCAATGTACGATGTGTTGCAAGACCAAAACAGCCCTTACTACAAAACAATTGCTTTCCGCTTTGGTATAGTAGCGGGGTTCTAATCTGAATTATTACCGCTGATATGTGCCGATGCTAAACAAATAGCCAAAAAGTGGCTATTTTCACGGCATGAGTTCTGCATTACTGCTATCTATAATACTAGGCTATTTTGCTTTGCTGCTTGGCATAGCATTTTATACTTCCCGCCATTCTAATAACGAGTCTTTTTTCATAGGCAACCGCAACAGTAAATGGTGGGTGGTGGCATTTGGTATGATAGGTACTTCCCTATCCGGGATGACCTTCATATCTGTACCGGGTACGGTGGGCAAAGTTGGCTTCGATTATTTTCAGGTAGTGTTGGGTTATTGGCTTGGCTATTTTGCCGTAGCATTTGTATTGCTGCCTATTTACTACAAAATGCAGCTTACTTCTATCTACACTTATCTGGAGAAGCGATTAGGGGTAACGTCTTATAAAACAGGTGCGCTTTTCTTTATTATATCACGTACACTTGGTGCTACGCTAAGGCTATATTTGGTAATAAAAGTGTTGGAGAAATTTGTGTTGGAAGATATGGGTATATCTTTCGAGATGACTGCTATTGTGATATTGGCATTGATTCTGCTATACACTTACAGAGGAGGTGTAAAGACGATTGTGTGGACAGATACATTGCAGACAACATTTATGATACTTGCCTTGCTGGTATGTGTAGTATATATCATGAATTCGCTACAGCTTGATTTGGGTGGTACATGGCAAGCGTTAAATGAAAAAGGATTTACTAAAATGGTGGGTACAGATGTTATGGCACCTAACTTCTTTTTGAAACAAGTATTGGGTGGTGCATTTATTACCATTGCCATGACGGGCCTTGATCAGGAGATGATGCAGAAAAACATCAGCGTAAGCAATCTGAAAGATTCGAAAAAGAACATGATTACTTTCTGCTTCACGTTGCTGGTAGCAAACTTCATCTTCCTGTTGTTGGGCGGCTTGTTGTATCTGTATGCAGATGCTAACAGCATTGCTGCTGTTGGTGACGATATTTTTCCAACAATAGCAGTGAAGAGTGGGCTTCCGTTCTTTATTACAGTTTGCTTTATGATAGGGCTAGTATCTGCGCTCTTCCCGAGTGCAGATGGTGCACTGACGGCACTTACTTCTTCATTCTGTATAGACATATTAGGCATCAAACGCAGGGCGAACCTGAGTGAACAGCAACAATCAAAAATCAGGCTGATGGTACACAATGCATTTGCAGTAGTATTCCTTGCATGCGTGTTCTTTTTCAGAGAGGTAGATAACGGATCACTGATACAGATACTACTTGTAGTGGCAGGTTATACCTACGGTCCGCTGTTGGCATTATTCTCATTCGGCATCCTTACAAAACGAGGTGTGCACAGTACAAGTGTACCGCTGATATGTATTATAGCACCTGTACTATGCTACATACTGAAACAACACGATAAAGAGTGGCTTGGCGGCTATGCAATAGGAACAGAGCTGCTGATAATTAACGCGGCGTTGACCTTTACCCTGCTATTTTTGTTTTCGAACAAAAATGGCAATAACATACTAAAAGAGGTATAACTATGAAAGATAAACTGACGAATATAAAGCTCCGCGATTGGACTGAAACGCGTGCGCACAGCAGTTGGCAGGTGTTTAAAATAATGGCAGAGTTTGTACAGGGTTTTGAAACCCTTGCTAAAATAGGGCCATGTATTTCCATATTTGGTTCTGCCAGAACGAAGCCCGGACATAAGTATTACGAAATGACTGTAGAGGTAGCAAAACGACTGGCAGAAGAAGGCTTTGGTATCATCACGGGTGGAGGTCCTGGTGTTATGGAGGCAGGTAACAAAGGTGCTAAGATGGCAGGTGGCCGCTCAGTGGGTTTGAATATTGAACTGCCGTTTGAACAACATGGCAACCAGTATATAGATGCAGATAAATCACTCAACTTCGATTACTTCTTTATTCGTAAAGTAATGTTTGCAAAATACTCCCAGGGCTTTATTATGATGCCGGGAGGATGGGGTACGATGGATGAGTTTTTTGAAGTAGCTACGCTGATACAAACCAAGAAATTCACCCAGACACCTATGATATGCATGGGCTCTGATTACTGGAAAGGCCTGATAGACTGGATGAAGGCTACCATGTTTGAACAGGAATCATATATCAGTCCGGGAGACCTTGATATGATTAAGATATTTGACACCGCAGATGAAGTAGTAAGTTATCTGCATGAGTTTTATTCGCACAACAAATTACAGCCCAATTTCTGATGACACAGGTATTATTGCCTGTAGAGATAGACAGGTACGCAGAAAAATACACAACTGCAGAGAGCGAGGCACTCGCCGCGCTGAATAGGGAAACACATATAAAAGTGGAGCTACCTGTAATGCTATCGGGCAAGTTGCAAGGCGGCTTTTTATCTATGATAAGCCATATGCTGAAGCCGAAAACGGTACTGGAAATAGGAACTTACACAGGATATTCTGCTATTTGTTTGGCACAGGGATTGACTGATGATGGGCATTTGCATACAATAGATATTAACGAAGAGTTGCAAGACATGTGTTTTCGTTACTTTTGCAAAGCAGGATTAGAGAAAAAAATAACCCAACATATAGGTAAGGCTGCAGAGATAATACCTGACATCAATGAACAATTCGATATTGTATTCATTGATGCCGATAAGCAAAACTATCACCTGTACTATGACATGGTATTTGATAAAGTACATGTTGGCGGCTTTATACTGGCAGATAATGTACTATATAACGGAGAGGTTGTGTTGCCCGATGCAGAGCAGAGCAAGAATGCGAAAGCTATGCATGCATTCAATGAAAAAGTAAAGGCTGACAACCGCGTAGAGCATGTATTACTGCCTGTAAGGGATGGCATAATGATGGTTAGAAAAATAAAGAATTGATTATAAACGTATTTGAAATAGTATGAGAAAAGGTTTACTCAGTGGTGTATTTGTGATGGTGTCTTTGTGTTCTTTTGCACAAGGTGCAGGATATGAAGAAAGGGCAAAATCTTATATCGAACAATATAAATACCTAGCTGTTGCAGAACAGAAAAGGAGCGGTGTACCTGCAGCTATTACACTGGCGCAAGGTATACATGAAACCAGTGCTGGTGCCAGTGAGTTGGCTACAATGGCTAATAATCACTTTGGTATTAAGTGCAAAAAAAGCTGGACAGGTGAAACTTTCGCACATACAGATGATGCACCTAATGAGTGTTTTCGCAAATATAGCAGGGCAGAGGAATCTTATAAGGATCACTCAGATTACTTAGTTACGAGCCCGCGATATGCTGAGTTGTTTAAATTGTCGGTAACAGACTACGCATCATGGGCAGTAGGGCTGAAGCGTTGCGGTTATGCAACCAATCCACGCTATGCACAGGTGCTGATAAAACTTGTAGAAGATTACAAGTTGCAGGAGTTTACCTACGCAGCTTTAAATAATACAGACATTAACACAGGTTACGCAAGTGCTCCGGGTGTTTATGTGCCGGAAGAAGATGCAAGGGAGCAACAGGTAAAAGTTGCTAAACCTGCAGAAGTCGTTGCAACATCAGCTGTTGCTGCGCCTGTTATTACTACACCTGTGGTAGTTTCTAAACCGCTAAGCACGCCATCTGCAGAGGCTTTGGTAGCTGAAGAAGTTATAGTTCAACAGCCTGTAATGCCTGCTGCTGCAGAAACTACATCCAATGCCTTCAAGCCTGCGTATGGGCAAATGGTGCGTGTAAACGGATTGAAAGCTGTGTATGCACGTAAAGGAGATACTCCGCTTGAATATGCATATAAGACAAGCATCAGGTATCAGAAACTGTTGGAGATGAATGAAATTGACGAGCGCCCTTTACCACAAGATATGTACCTGTATCTGGAACGTAAAAATACAAAAGGTGTACGAGCCACACATACTGTAAAGCAAGGCGAAACAATATTCAGTATAGCACAGGCAGAGGGAATGATGGTAAAAAGCCTGATGGATATGAATATGATAGAGCCTAATGAAGAGCCTATCCCTGGTACAATACTTGAACTGCAGCAATTCAGAACAGTGAAGCCTGTAGTCATGATTAAAAAGAAAGAGACTGCTACTGCATATGTAAAACCAACAGCATACCCAGTAGCGGCACCGGTTGCAACTGCGAATGTGCCAACTACTGTTCCTACAAACAAACAAGCTGCACAGTCTGCAAGAATAAAAGTAGTTGAAGAAATAAAAGAACCTGAAGTAGTAAAAGCGGAAGAGAAACCAATAGAAATCAGCATTCAACCGCAAGCTGTGGTAAAACAGGAAGAGGTGGCTGTGCCTGTTGTTCAGGAAGAAGTTGTTACTACCCAATCGCTACCTATATCTGTTTCTTTAGATCCACCAGTAGAAGCTGCTAAGACTGAACCTGTAATAGCGACGGAGGAGGTAAAAGCAAACGATCCAATAAAGCCGGCTATAGAAAATGCACAGCCTGAAGTTGTAGCAGCAAGTACGCAAAATATAACACCTGAACCTGTAGCAGTAAAAGATGTGCCAAAGCCAGTAGAACCAGCGAAGACCGAAGAGCCTGTAGTGGTAGAGCAACCCAAACCCATTATAGAAATGGAGACAGTAGCTTCTGTCAATAAATCTGCAACATTACCTACTGCAAAACCCGCTGCTGTTACTGCTAAAAAAGTAGAAGTGCCGGTAATAGAAGAAGAACCAAAGGATGAACTTGATAAGCTGAAACGTAAGTTTGATAAAGTTGTATATGCAAAGGATAATACACGAGCTGCAACGCCATCGCAACCAACAATAGTTACAGTACCGAAACCTGATACGATGCGTGCTATAACTAAACCGGCAGAAACAGTATCTGAAACATCTGCACAAATACAACCTTCAACAGATCCGGCTAAATTTCATATGGTGAAAAAAGGTGAGACAGGATTTTCTATAGCTAAGAAATACGGTATTACTGTAAGACAACTAAATGACTGGAATAACCTAAACTTTGGTGCAATACAGGAAGGACAAAAGCTACGTGTAAAACCATAACCATGGCAATAGTACAAGTGCTGGATAAACAGTTTGAGAAATATATACAACACACAGCCATTGCAGAGCGAGTAGCTGCAATGGCTGTGCAGCTTAATGAAGATTATGCAGGGTTGAATCCTTTGTTTCTTGGTATCCTGAATGGTTCTTTCATATTTGCTGCAGATTTGTTTCGTGGCATCACCATTCCCGCAGAAATATCTTTTATCAAATTAGCGTCTTATAAAGGCACAACATCGACAGGGAATATTATTACCGCTATAGGCCTGGAAGAAAATCTGACAGGCAGACATGTGGTAATTGTAGAGGATATAGTTGATACAGGACGTACATTGTACAGCTTCTTGCCTCAGATATTGCAACAGCAGCCAGCATCATTAAAAATTGCTTGCTTTTTATCAAAGCCTGATGCACGTGTTTGTGATGTGGAGCCCGACTATACGGGCTTTGAAATACCGGACAATTTTGTTGTAGGGTACGGACTGGACTATGATGGTATGGGGCGTAATCTACCAGACCTTTATACACTCTGTAAGGGTCAGTAAAAGATATTCTCTACAGTAGTAGTAATGATACCTGCAGTTTTTGCTTTGCTGAACATTGTCTGAATAGCTGCACGACCAACATCTCCTAAGTCAGTAGTGTATTCATTTACATATAGGTCTATGTGTTTGCGCATCACTGCTTCTTCCATCTCTTGCGCATTGCACTCTACAAAAGAAGATAGCTGCGGGTAATGCTTCCACGAGTATTCGAGGCTGTCTTTTATTACAGCATCAACTGTAGCGGCCAATTCCTTGCCCAATTCTCTTTTTACTACTATACCACCAAGTGGTATAGCTGCATTCATTTCCTGCTCCCACCAGTCGCCCAGGTCTATAAGTTTTACCAAGCCTTTTTGTTGATATGTAAAGCGGCTTTCGTGAATTATCAGTCCTGCATCATAAGTGCCATCCAGCACTGCCTGTTCTATTTCACTGAACAGTACTTCGGTTTTGTTTTTAGCATCGGGTAGTGCAAGTGATAATAGCAGATTTGCAGTAGTGTTAATGCCGGGGATAGCTATTTTGAAATCTGCAGCATTGGCAGGGTCTAATACCTCTTTTGCAATTAACAATGGGCCTACACCTTTGCCAAGTGCGCTACCACTGTGTAGCAACGCATATTTATCTACTGTATGCAGAAATGTGTTGTAACTAAGTTTGGTGACTTCCAGCTTGCCTGCCATAGCCCATTGGTTGAGGGTTTCAACATCTTCCATCACATAGTCAAATGTCAAGCCTCTTGTGTCAATTTTGCCATTCACCATTGCATCAAAAATGAATGTATCATTCGGGCATGGGCTAAATCCAAGCGTTAATCTCATAGGGTAAAATTACGTTGTCGGATTGAAACACTCGTTATTGTGCTATAAATGGTTTGTATACACATGAGTGTTGTAAAATGAAAATCGGTTTATATTTGCACTCCCAAATACTGTTCGGGAAGTAGCGCAGCCCGGTAGCGCACTTGGATGGGGTTCAAGGGGTCGCAAGTTCGAATCTTGTCTTCCCGACATATTAATAAGTAAAACTCTTGTTGATCAAGGGTTTTACTTTTTTTATAGCAAAAATGTAGTAAATTTTTATTGAAAACTACGTTTCAACGCAATAGAAGCACTATTAGAATAGATGAGATTACTTTTGTAATAAGCTCAAATTAGCCAATACTACCTTGTCAAATGGAAGAGAAATTACTTATCTATGGTCTTTCCAATGGAATGCTAAAGCACATTGCAGAAGTAGCGAATGGGCTTGGTTGCAAATGTACTTGTCCTAACTGTAACGAACCGTTGGTAGCTAAAAACAACCCTTCTAATAAAAAAGCCCCACATTTTGCTCATAGCTCAGGCGCAGATTGTGTTGGTGCCTATGAAACGGCTTTACATCTATTGGCGAAAGAAGTGTTTGCTGAGATTAAGCAAATCAAAACACCAGATTTTCATCATGATTATCAACCTGACAATTCTTATACTTTATATAAAAAAGGTAGGGAGGTGAATTTTACATCAGTTACTCTTGAAAAATCGTTTGGTGAAAATGATTCGAAAATTATCGCAGATGCAGTTGGGGTGATATTGACAAAGGACAATAGCGAAAGGTTTTTAATTATTGAATTTGCTAATACGCATTACGTTGATGAGCATAAATTAGAAAAATTATCAACATTGAAGTTAGCATGTATAGAGGTAAGATTAGATAATCAAACGCTTGATAGACAGAAACTCAAAGAGTTTTTGCTAAGTACATCTATTGATATTTATTGGATTTGCAACCCGTTATATGATGAAGCATATAGAATCGAGTTCGAGCAAAAAAGAATCAAGGAAGAACAAGAGAGACTTGATAGAGAGAAAAGAAGGAAAGAAAACAAAATTCGTAAAGAAGAAAAGGAGCATAATAAAGAGGTAAAAAATCAACTTAAAGAAGAAAGACAGCATAAAACTCAACAAGAGATTGAAATGCAATTAAAACAAAGATATGAGGAGTATAAACTACAAGGGACTTACCAGTTTTACCGATTTAGACCATTCTTAGATAAGTTCACAAAGAAATGTCCAATGATTAGAGCTGAATTTGCATACCTGCAATCAACAGCAATAAGCCACCATCCAATTATTAGGCAGATTTTAAATGGTGAATTTTGGAATGGGGAGATATACGGCTATTATCCCAATAGGCATATGTATTTTAAACAAGAGAAGATTTTTATTTATCCGAAAGAAGAAATGTCTGTGCAAAACGAAAAGATAAGAAACCTATTTTATTCGGGGTTACTAAAAATAAAGGGGATTCTTGAAGAGAATGGGCAATGTACCCGTTGTAAACATCAAGTTGATTGGTTGTCTTTTGATGGTAAAAACATTATAGTATGTAACTACGAATACTCAAAAAAAACACAAACGTCCGACTAAAACAGAGTGCCTAAATACTACAAACTAAATTCCTATTTAATGTAATCTTTCCAAAAAGAAATAACTTTTTCAATCTGATCTTCAAAATATAGTTTTGTACCATCTTTCATTTCTATATCTAATGTGGAAATGTCAAATGCTCTACTAAAAGCCTTACTAAACGCACCTTTACGAAGATTAGTTTCAGCAATATCAGGATTGTGTCGAGATAGGACACAATGCTTTGAGCCATTAGTAATATCGTGCATGATTTGAAGTTCAGGGCAAAGGGTTTTCAAATGCGATTGGTATTGGTCTAATTTCGGAAATTGTGTTTTTAATTCTGAAAACTCATTATATGCCCAATCAGATAAGTGCCATGCAGTCATTGCAGAATTTATTGCAGTCCTCGAAGATGTCGGGTCTTTTAAATATTCCTCATAATCTTCAAAGAGTTTGTTTAGAAAGTCCTTAGTATTTCTAATATTGAAACTTAGATTAGTCATATCTTCTTTTACATTAGTTATTAAACATTGTCTTTTTATATAAAAGATTCGCCTGAACGATGTCTATCTCTTGAAGGCTTGTTTTTTCATAAAAACGATGTGTTAACCGTTCTATAAAGTATTTTAGATTTTCTGAAAATGATTCTTTGGGATAATCGGACAATATTTTTTGTAGTTCCGCCAAAATACCAGTGTAGTTATGATATGATTGTAAGGATATCACTGTTAAACATCCATATATAACTTCAGAAATAGAATTAGGGAATTCGATTGTTTTGTCCAATTCGTTTTTATAGGTATAGTTTAAAGCCGTTAATAAAATTGTGGTTGCATCTTTGTATGACATAAGTGGAACATGCTTTTGCATAAATTCCCAGCGATGTTTGAATGGTAAGCCATTGTATGTTTGAACGTATTCTCCCCAAAATCGTAATCCATCAATATCGTTTAGCCGAATTAAAAGTTCACATGCTTTCGTTTTGTTAGATTTACTTTGTTCATTGTCACGTATAATACTACCTAACAGTTTTTTTATTAAATCTGGTTCGACTGTTAATAGTTTTTCAATAAGAAACCAATACCACGATGTAAATGTTTCCTCATCTGTTTTACAAGTTGGTACTTTTAAATGTTTCACGAAATCTGTAATCTCACCTCCCAATTCTATATAATATTCAGTTAAGGTTGTCCTGTTATAATCCCTTAACTGTGTGTTGTTAATTATTGTTTCATAGAGTTTTCCCAAACACTCATTATAACCTAATTCTTTGCAGAGTTTAAAATGAGAGCATAAAACATATCTTGAAAGGCTTAAGCTTTTGATGTTGTTTAGTATTGATAATTTAAGGGCATCTCTGTCTTTTACTTTTCCAACTATAGAAGCTGCTAATGAACTATCATTCTCGCTGAAAAAGTAATTATAATCTGAGGGGAGCATTTTTATAAGTAAGTCATCAGATATGTCTATGTTAAAGAGTAAGTATATTTCGTTTGTATGAGCGACTAATTTATCATAAGAAAATGAACCATCTTCATTGTCTCTGATACAATTAAAGTCCAATGTATTTATATTATGTACACAATAGTCTTTGACTTTTTCTATTAATAGCTCTGGAATGTTTTCTCTTTTCTTCTTGACTAAGCTAAGGGTGGTGTCTATAAGGTATCTATTCCAAAAATCAGCTTGACGATATTTTTCAAGTACATCTGTTTTCGCAGCCCCAGTTTTTCTTACTGCTTCTTTTCTTAATTGTTCTAATACAATTGAAAAGCGATATTTAGAAATCAGGTTATATTCGTTTAAGATCCAAAGCTCATTTGATGTGATTGTATCTTTTCCATGAGCCGTAAATATTTCCTCAATTTCCTTTAAGAATAAATCCTGCTTAAGTAGCATTTCCATATTCTTAATCTCGTATTCATCTTGCAATTCTTTATAGTTTATTTCCTCGTTTGGTAGATATTCATTAGTTGTTTTTTGTTTTATGTTATTATTGAACTGTGTATAAAGTTCAAAATTGATATAACTCAATGAATTCCTGAGATAGAAGATTTCTTTATTGTCAATTTTCCCTGTGAGATTTTCGTTTATTAAAAAATTGCAACAATCTTCATCTGCGAATGCCATTAGCTCACTACGTTTTCTCTCATACTTGTAGGATTTGTAAAAAATTATTGACTTGCCGCATGTTTGGTCAAAGAAGTTGACAAAAAGAGTAAACCATTCCTGGTATAAACCTTTGCGCTCTAACTTTCTGTAAAGTCTATATGCTGTTTTTAGTATGCTTTTGTCCTCCTTGTATATTGTTACTACATTATTAAGTATGTTTTTTAAATCTTCGTATTCGAGGTAAATATTTCTATCATAACCATGAAGTGAGATTATGTCTAAGTTGTCTGTTAAGTAATGTAGTAGTATCTTAATAGAATTTATCGATGTTAATTTCACTAATAACAATCTAAGCATTTCATTGCTTCCGCCCATAAGTGTATCCTTCTGAGAGATGTCGTAAATACCAATAGACGTTACTATGAAATCTGCGTATTCATTTTGAAACTGAGATTTGTTTAAATAGTTGATAATTGATTGCCTTATTTCAAAATCGTTTAAGTCTATTTTGCTATTAAGAATACGATTAAAGATTTCCTGGTCTATAAAGTCGTACTCAATTAACCCATCAATGCACGCTGCCTGTACATAGTTTGTGTATTTAGGAGTTTCAAGAACTTCAAATGTAATTTCTAATAGAGTTTCTTTATGTATGTAGGGTTTTGGAGTGAAGGACAATATTTTTAATAAATCGTATGCTAATGTGTCGGTGACTGTTTTTAATTTTTGTTTTATATAGTCAATTATATTTTCATCAATCCCTATAAAATATGCTATTTCTTCTAACGAAAAATTAGGTGACATTCTAAGGGTTAAATCTTTTTGTTCATAGTATTCTAATATCTTTTCAAAAATCTTTTTTCGTGTTTCTTTTGATATTTGTTCTTTTTCGAACCGTATTAGGAGTTCTGGTTCATATGTATTGAGCCAGTTGAATATTTCATTGAATATTTGACTTTCTTTGTTAAGAGATTCAAAGAGAAATGAAACTGTATTTAAAAACTTAGGCTGTAATTTGTTTCTGTTAAACGTATAGGAAATTGTTCCTATTATATCGTTAAACGGTTGATGTTGAAATGTTGAAGCACATAGATATTCTTGAAGATTTTTGTGTTCAAAAAACCATTGCCCCTTTGACGTAGAGTTTCTATTTAGGATACAAAAGTGTTTTAAATCTCTTCGTATGTCATTTTGTGGGACTATTGTTTTTATCTCCTCGTCTGTAAGCGAGCTTTTCCCAGCCAATGTCATGCAAAAAGCTATTTGCTGGGCAATGGGTAATAACTTTTCTTTTAAACCATCAACATTAAATTTCCCTTCATCCTTTTCTAGTTGTTCAAAAAGTATAGTTTGGAATAACTCGGACTTATTATTTGGGAAATTGTCTTTCTTTTCGGTGTAAAACCTTGCTAATCTTGTTAAGTAATATGGATTGTCTATATACTCGCTAAACCCCTTATTTTCCAACAATGAAAGGAATTTATTTTTATCTCCAGTAAGTTTGATGTTAATATAGTTGTCTATATCTGAATTGAGTAAGGGTTTTAAAATGTAAATTTCAAATCCACGAAGAGGATGAGTTTTTAAATCATAAAAATTAAACCTTGAAGAGACAGTAACCTTTATGTCAGGATGAAGTTCAATAAAGCTGTTAAGATTGCTAATGAATGATTGGTAGAATGATTCTTTAATTTCATCCAGCCCATCAAATATTAATAGCATTTCATTGTCTGGAATATTCGACCAATTTTTATTATACTGATTTAGTATCTCATCAATCTGTTGCCCTTCATAATCTTGAAGTATATATTTAATAGGGTGAAGAGTCTTATTTTCGTCTGAATAAAATGCAGAAAGATATTTTAGCTCTTCGCTTTTACCAAATCCTGCAATGCTTAATAGAACTATCTTGTTTATTTTACTACGACTATAATCTTCAAATAGATTTGTTAGAGAGTTAAGAGATTCATTAAAATCCCAAAAAGTTCTTTTTTTGTCGTACAGAAATTCATCATGAGATTCTATTGTTCTTGGGATATAATCTACAGGTAAAGTATATTTTAACTTAGGTATTTATGAAAGTTTTTTTACATAGTCAGTCCAAACTTCACCATAAAAGCTAAGCGTTACGTTTTCCCCAAAATATCGGGAAATAATGTGCAGTATGTCTGGAGATGAATTAGTTCTCAAGACAGTTGATAATCCACGTGCATCCCAGACCCTTAAATCAATGCCTTTTTCAGCAAGTTTTGCTCTCGCTTTAATTGTTGCATCTTCCGCATTTTTTAACTTTCCCAAATCAAAACTTGTACACAGGATAAATTCTTTTGTATTTTCAACAAGATTACCATTGAGAAACGTTTCAATTATTTTCTCAATTTGCTTTGGGCCGGTGTACTTTTCTAATTTGCATTGAGCTACTCTTTTTTCATTATCGCCTTTATCAAATGAGTAGACATCTATACCGTCTTGATTATGTCCTTTTGAAAGATAATCCCTACTGTCGCTTGAATTAAATAGTTTGTATAAAATGTCTGTACACAATGATTGATACCTTTCCCATGTCAGGGCTTCTTTAAAAGGTAATAGGTCAAGGGTTTCCTTGACAACTACAATATTGTTCATGGCATGTGTTATTTGTTATAAAGATAATACAAAAAAAGCCCGACTGAGAACAGACGAGCCCCTATAAACCCTATCACCATGAAAACTATTTAAACGCTTTTTTCGTATTGATTTTCCTCTACTCTAAAGTACTATTTTCATTTTTTTTCAAATACCCTGTACTTTCTTCAAACTTAAACTATTTATTATTGACGAGTTAATTATTCAACTAAAAGATTGGAGTCTTTGTCAGTAAAATGAGCCAAGTTCCTTTGGAATGTGTGAGTAAGCAGATAATCAAAAATTGAATATCTAATTATCACTTTACATTGAATTGTATGTCGTCAAGCTAAAGTTCACTTATCGTTAGATAGTATTTCTTGATTTTTTAAAGTTACATAAAAGTTGTTTTGTTTTCAGGTGATAGGTCTCTTTTGTGCTGTAGATACCTGTTTCTTC
>Ga0209792_1000389_pt1 | contig 34567 bp, 44 predicted proteins | sample EBPBio142005_DNA_FD_185860 | JGI IMG/M metagenome (GOLD analysis project Ga0209792, IMG submission 185860) | Wastewater treatment Type I Accumulibacter community from EBPR Bioreactor in Madison, WI, USA - Reactor 1_6/14/2005_ DNA (SPAdes)... | ecosystem: Engineered > Bioreactor > EBPR >... | reverse complement strand
AACATTATACGCCAAAGTCGCCGTGAAGTTATCCGTCACCGGCAAGCCCAGACGGACGGTCGCACCCGTCAGGTCGGTTTCGTAGTTCTGGAAATTACGCGTCTGGCGATAGACGTCGAAGCCCGCAGCCAAACGCCGGCCCAGGAAATACGGCTCGGTGAACGACAGAGCGAAGTCGCGCGAATTCTTGCCGCCGCCGGCCGAGATGCGGATGAACTGGCCGCGGCCGAGGAAGTTGCGCTCGCTGATCGAACCTTCGATCGACACGCCGCCGGTCTGCGAACCGGTCGAATAGCCGGCGCCGATCGAGAACTCGCCGGTCGACTTCTCGACCACGTCGACCACGAGCACGATCTGGTCGGGCTCGGAGCCTGGCGCGGTGGAGATGTTCACGGTCTCGAAATAGTCGAGCCGCTCCAGGCGGCGCTTGGCGCGCTGGACGAGCACCTGGTTGAAGGCGTCGCCCTCGCTCAGGTCGAACTCGCGGCGGATCACATAGTCGCGCGTGCGGGAGTTGCCGCGGATCTCGATGCGCTCGACATAGGTGCGCGGACCCTGGTCGATCGTGTAGGCGACCGAGATCGTGCGATTCTCGAAATTGCGGTCGCCGCGCGGCGTCACCTGCGCGAAGGCGTAGCCCGCTCCGGCGACACGCTCGGTCAGGGCGATGATCGTGTCTTCGACTTCCTTGGCGCTGTAGACGTCGCCTGTGTGGGTCTCCAGTTCGCCATTCAGCGCGGCGGCATCGAGGCCGTCGATCGAGCTTTCGATCGTCACGTCGCCGAAGGTGTATTTCTCGCCTTCCTCGACGGTGAAGGTGATGTTGTAGCTGTTGGTCGCCTCGTCCAGATCGGCCGAGGACGAGATCACCTGGAAGTCGGCATAGCCGCGATTGTAGTAGAAGCGGCGCAATGTCTCTTCGTCGGCGCGCAGGCGCTGCTCGTCATAGATGTCGTCGCGGAAGACGAAGGACAGGATGTTCGAGCGCTTGGTCGAGACGACGTCCGACAGGCGGCGGTCGCCGAAGGCGTTGTTGCCGACGAAGCTGATCGAATTGATCTTGGTGCGGCCGCCTTCCTGAATGTTGAAGACGACGTTCACTCGGTTTTCGCCGAGGTCGATGATCTGCGTCGTCACCTGCGCGTCGTCGCGGCCGATACGGCTGTAGGACTGGCGAATCGCTTCCGCGTCCGCCTCGAGCTGCGACTGGGAGAAGGTGCCGCGCGGCTTCAGCTGCACGACGTTCTCGAGCGCGCTGTCCTTCTGCTTCTTGTTGCCCTGGAAAAGGACCTGATTGATGACCGGATATTCGTCGACCTCGACGACCAGCGTCGAGCCGCGCTGGGTCACCCGGACATCGGAGAACAGGCCGGTGGCGAACAGGCGCTTGACGGCCTCGTCGATGTCGGCCGGCGAGAACGAGCGGCCGGGCTGAATGCCGACATAGCTGCGCACGGTCTCCGAATCGACACGCTGGTTGCCGCTCACGGAGATGTTGCTGACGACGGCCGCCTGCACCGCAGAGACGGCGGCAAGCTGCGTGGCCACCGAGCCGGTTACGACCAGACCGGCGGAAAGGGCCACCGCGGATGCCGCGCCCATCAAATTCTTAACTGCCTTCATCGGGCTTATCTTACCTTGCTCTCGTAGTCCCCACGGCGAGATACCGGACGTCACGGTTCGAAACCGATACCGTATTAGCCGGATTTTCCCTACACGCAAGCCTTCTGGTTAATTTGCATTTACTAAGGGTCGGAGGCGTGGCTTTCGCGTCACGCCAATTGGCCCTCATGGTAAATGACCTCTGAATTTCCTCGCTTTTTCAGCATGCGAACACGTCGTTGTAGATGACGAAGCCCATAAACAGCAGCACCGCGAAAAGACCTACCCGATAGACCGCGTCCATGACCCTTTCGGTAACCGGGCGGCGCATCACCGCCTCGATTCCGTAGAAGACCAGATGCCCCCCGTCGAGGGGGGGAATCGGCAGAAGATTGAGGAATCCGATCCCGACGGACAGCAGTGCGACAAGTTGAACCAGCCACAGGAAGCCGAGCTGGGCCGCCTGCCCCGACATTTTCGCGATCTTCACCGGGCCGCCGAGCTGGCATTTGTCTTCACGGCCGAATGCAAAGCGTTTCAGAAATTGACCGGTCCGGGAGATGATATGGCCGGTCTCCTGCACCGCTTCGCCGAGCGCCTGGACAGGCCCGTAGGTCTCGACCCGGAATTTTCCGACCTGCTCGTTCGAGACGACGCCGATGAGTCCGACCTTGACGGTGTTGCCGAGGCCATCCTTCTGCTCGGTGAACCGCGGCGTGGCGGTCATCGTCACTTCCTGGCCGTCGCGCAGCATCACGAAGACGAGCGGATCTCCAGCGCGACCTGAGACGCGGCTCTGCACGTCTCCGAAGGTCTCGACCTTCACCCCGTCGACACTGACGAAGCGGTCGCCGGGCTTGAAGCCGGCCGCCTCGGCGGCGCTGCCCGGCATGATTTCCGCCACCACGGGATCGGCTACAGGACGGCCGTAAGCCGTGAAAAGCACAGCAAAAACAAGGATCGTCAGCAGGAAATTGAAGATCGGGCCGGCTGCGACCGTCAGCGCCCGCTTCCAGACCGGCTGGGTGTGGAAGGCGACCTTGCGCTCCTCCTCGGTCAGCGACGCGATCTCGTCGGGATCGGGCGTCGATGTGGCGTTCATGTCGCCGGCGAACTTGACGTAGCCGCCGAGCGGTATGGCGCACAATTTCCAGCGCGTGCCGCGCCGGTCGTTGAACCCGACCAATTCGGGGCCGAAGCCGATTGAGAAGGCTTTGACGCCGATGCCGCACCAGCGGCCGACCAGATAGTGGCCCATCTCGTGCACGAACACGACGACCGTCAGCACGAACAGAAAGGGAATGATCGTGCCGATCAGCAATCCATCCGTTCCGACGATGGAATTCAGCACGTCTGACAATCAAAACCCCTGAGAATCGAATATTGCCGAGATTGGCGCGCCGGACTTGCGCCAGGCCGACCTTGCCGGGTCAATACAGGCAAAACCGTGACATCACGCCGGAAACAGCGCAGCGGAGATCCCGGCGCCGCCCCAGATGGCGAGGCCAGCGAGATACAGGGCGGCGGCGGCGACGACAAGCCCGTCGACGCGGTCCATCACGCCACCGTGACCCGGAATGAGGTTGCTCGAATCCTTGGCGCCATATTTGCGTTTGAAGCGGGATTCGTAGAGGTCGCCCAATTGCGACACGATGGACAGCGGTAGCGCGATCAAGCCTAGCGTGACCGGCGATGCGCCGCCATGCGCCAAAGCGACCGCTACTGCGGCGAGAATGGCGAAGACAGCCCCGCCGACCGCGCCGCTCCAGGTTTTGCCCGGCGAGATCGACGGCGCGAGTTTCGGCCCACCAAGCGCCCGCCCGACGAAATAGGCGAAGATGTCGGTCGCCCAGACGACTGCGAACAGGAAGACGATCGTCCAAAGGCCGGAAAAGTCCGCGCCGCGCAATTCGGCCAGCGAAATGGCCGGAATGAGCGCATAGGCGAGGCCTTTTCCGGTTTCATCGCGCGCCCGGCGGATCAGTCCGAAAACGACGACCGCGAAACAGACGCAGACCGCGACAAGCAGAAGAAGTTCATCCGGCACGCCCCAGATCAGCGCGCCGAGCACGATCAGGCCGAGAATCCAGGCTGCGCCGACCAATGGCCTGTCCTTCGCAGCGCCGGAGACGGTCGTCCATTCGTAGAAAACCAGCGCGCCGATGGCTGCGGCGAGGATGCGGAACGGCAACCCGCCGAACCATGTCAGGGTCAGCACGATCGCGGCGAGAACGATGGCCGAGATCACCCGGAGCTGAAGGTTGCTCATGACGCCATTCCTGCCGGCGAGAGGCCGCCGAACCGGCGTTCGCGCACCCTGAAGGTCGCCAGCGCGTCGGCGAGATGCGACCGCGAAAAATCGGGCCAGAGGCAGGAGAGGAACACGAATTCCGTATAGGCAGCCTGCCAGAGCAGGAAGTTGGACAGCCTCATGTCGCCGCCGGTGCGGATCAGCAAATCAGGGTCCGGGATATCGCCCGTGTCCAGCAGTCCGGCGAAATCCACCGTCGATATCGTTTCCGGATCGATCCTGCCGGCAGCCGCATCGGCGGCAAGGCGCTGCGCGGCGCGGACGATCTCGTCGCGGGCGCCGTAGTTGAAGGCGATCACCAGATTGAGCGCCGAATTGGCGCGCGTCAGATGTTCCGCCTCCTCAAGCAGCTTGCGAATATCCGGCTGCAAATTATTGCGCGCGCCAATGATTCGCACTTTCACCCCGTTCCGATGGAGATCGGCCAAGTCGCGGCGAATGAAGAGTTTGAGCAGACCCATAAGGTCGCTGACTTCCGCTTGCGGGCGCGACCAGTTCTCGGACGAAAACGCATAGACGGTCAGGTATTGGACGCCGAGTTCACCCGCGTTGCGCACCGTCGCGCGCAGGGCCTCGACACCAGCACGATGCCCGGCGGCGCGGGGCAATCCCCTCGCCGTCGCCCAGCGTCCATTGCCGTCCATGATGATCGCGACATGGACAGGTTTTCCGGCAGGACTGTCGGGGCCGCCGCTCATGGCGATGGCTAGACCTGCATGATTTCGGCTTCCTTCTCGACCAGCAGGCTGTCGATGGAAGCGATCGTGTCGTCGGTCAGTTTCTGGACGCGATCCGACGAGCCCTTATGCTCGTCCTGGCTGATCTGGTGGTCCTTTTCCGCCTTCTTCAGCGAATCGAGGCCGTCGCGGCGGACGTGGCGGGCGGCGACGCGCGCCTGTTCCGCATACTGATGCGCGATCTTCACCAGTTCCTTGCGGCGCTGTTCGTTCAGTTCCGGCAGCGGGATGCGCAGCATCGTGCCGTCCATGATCGGGTTGAAGCCGAGATTGGCCTCGCGGATGGCGCGGTCGACGGCGCCGACCAGCGACTTGTCCCAGACGCTGACCGAGATCATGCGCGGCTCCGGCACGCTGACCGACGCGACCTGGTTGATCGGCGTCGGCGCGCCATAGGCCTGTACCACGATCGGATCGAGCAGGTTGGACGAAGCGCGGCCGGTGCGCAGCGATGCCAGGTCATGCCTGAATGCGCCGACTGCGCCTTCCATCCGGCGCTGCAGGTCCTTGAAATCCACTCCGTCGGCCATGTTCGATCTTCCCTATGCTGGTGGTGGCGGGCGTATCAGACGTCGGAGACGACCGTGCAGCGCCCTTCCCCGCGCAGAATCGCGCCGAATCCACCTTTTTCATGGATTGAATAGACGATTATCGGGATGTTGTTCTCCTGCGCAAGCGCAACCGCGGTGGTGTCCATGACCGCAAGCCCCCGATCCAGCACTTCCTTGTGTGTCAGCCGGTCGTAACGGGTCGCGTTAGGGTCCTTCTTCGGGTCGGCGGAATAGATGCCGTCGACCTGGGTCCCCTTGAACAGGGCATCGGCGCCGATCTCGGCGGCGCGCAGCGCGGCCGCCGAATCGGTGGTGAAGAACGGATTGCCGGTGCCGCCGGCGAAGATGACGACCTTGCCCTGGTTCATGTAAGCGGTCGCCTGGCGCTGGGAAAATCCCTCGCAGATTTCCGGCATCGCGATGGCCGACAGCACGGTCGTGTCGATGCCGGCCTTGACCAGCGACGTGCGCAGCGCCAGCGAGTTGATGACCGTGCCGAGCATGCCCATGTGGTCGCCCGTGACCCGGTCACCGCCCTTGGATGCCACGGCGACGCCGCGAAAAATATTGCCGCCGCCAATGACGACGCCGACCTCGACTCCCATCTCGCGGGCCTCGGCGATGTCGGAGGCGATGCGGTCGGCGACCGAGACGTCGATGCCGAAATGCTGGTCGCCCATCAGGGCCTCGCCCGACGCCTTCAAGAGAACACGTCCGTAGCGCGGCTTGGCCGTCATAAATCCCTCATCGGTCTGGTGGGCGTCGAAACGGTGCCTGCGATACACGACGGGCGCCGCGATGTCACGCGGCGCCCGTCGCAAAAACCAGCCAGGATTGGCGGGCTTAGTGTTTCACCGCGGCTGCCACTTCGGCGGCGAAGTCGCTCTCTTCCTTCTCGATGCCGTCGCCGACGGCATAGCGGATGAAGCCGGTGATCTTCGCGGGCGCGCCGATCTCCTTCTCGGCATCCTTCAGCGCCTTCTCGACGGTCACGTCGGGGTTCATGACGAAGGCCTGCTTCAGCATCACGACCTCTTCGTAGAACTTGCGCAGGCGGCCCTCGATCATCTTCTCGATGACATTCTCCGGCTTGCCCGACGCACGCGCCTGGTCGGAGAAGATCGCCCGTTCACGCTCGACAGCGGCCGGATCGAGCGCATCGACGTCGAGCGACAGCGGGTTGGTCGCCGCGACATGCATCGCGACCTGGCGCGCGAACGCCTTGGCGGCGTCGGCATTGCCCTCGGTCTCGATCGCAACGATCACGCCGATCTTGCCGAGGCCGTCGGAGACGGCATTGTGGACATAGGACGCGACCGCGCCCTTCTCCACGCCGAGACGGGCCGAGCGGCGGAAATTCATGTTCTCGCCGATCGTGGCGACCGCGTCGGTGATCGTGTCGGAGACCGGCTTGCCGGAATGCGGATACTGCGCGGCCAGCGTCCTGGCGTGGTCACCGCCATGGGCGAGCGCCACCTTGGCGATGTTGCGCACGAGATCCTGGAACGCATCGTTACGGGCGGCGAAATCGGTCTCGCAATTGACCTCGACCACGACGGCCTCGCGCACGCCGGCGTCGACGCCGATCAGGCCTTCGGCGGCGGTGCGGCCCGACTTCTTGTCGGCCTTGGCGATGCCCTTCTTGCGCAGCCAGTCGACCGCGGCGTCCATGTCGCCATTGGTCTCGGCCAGCGCCGCCTTGCAGTCCATCATGCCCGCGCCGGTCAGCTCGCGCAGCTCTTTCACCTGTGCAGCCGTAATACTCATCTTCAGCCTCTTCTATTGAATGGCAGGAGGCGCATCATCAAACGACGATGCGCCCGTTGCCGGCGCAACGCGCCGAATAATGGGGGAAAGCGACGGGCCGGTGATGGCCCGCCTGCTCGATCAGTTACCGGTTCTCCGGCGTGCCGCCTTCCTGGACCTCGGTCAGGCCAGGCTCGACCGGCGCCTCGGCGGCCGCGCCGATGTCGACGCCCATCGAGCCCTGCTGGCGGGCGATGCCGTCGATGGCGGCGCGCGCGATCAGGTCGCAATACATCGAAATGGCGCGCTGCGCGTCGTCATTGCCCGGGATCGGATAGTTGATCTGGTCTGGGTCGCAGTTCGAATCGATGATGGCGACGACCGGGATGCCGAGACGCTTGGCTTCCTGAATGGCGATCGCTTCCTTGTTGGTGTCGATCACGAACATCAGGTCCGGCGTCGAGCCCATGTCCTTGATGCCGCCGAGCGCCTTGGTCAGCTTCTCGCGCTCGCGGTCGAGGTTCAGGCGCTCCTTCTTGGTGAAGCCCTGGGCCTCGCCGGACAGCAGCTCGTCGAGCTTGCGCAGGCGCGCGATCGAGTTCGAAATCGTCTTCCAGTTGGTCAGCATGCCGCCGAGCCAGCGGGAGTTGACGTAATACTGGGCCGAGCGCTGCGCGGCGTCGGCGATGATGTCGGACGCCTGGCGCTTGGTGCCGACGAACAGAACGCGGCCGCCGGCGGCGACGGTGTCGGACACGACCTTCAGCGCCTGGTGCAGCAGCGGAACCGTCTGCGACAAGTCGATGATGTGGATGTTGTTGCGGGCGCCGAAGATGTAGGGCGCCATTTTCGGGTTCCAGCGGTGGGTCTGGTGGCCGAAGTGAACACCAGCATCCAAAAGCTGGCGCATGCTGAAATCTGGCAGAGCCATCGTTTTTCCTTTCCGGTTGGCCTCCACGGACAACGACGAGCAGGGAACGATTTCCCGTTTCGCCACCGGCGGTCGCCTCCGGATTTCTCCCGGTCGGAAACCAAGTCCGTGTGTGGAATGAGCGGCTGCATACTTGCTGCGCCGCAAAAAGGCAAGCGGTCGGTCAGTTCAGCCAGTCGGTGAACAGTGCCGCGTAGACACAGAGGATGGTGATTGCCAGCAAAGCGGCGCTGGCGAGCCATCTGAACCAGGCAAATTCCCAGAGAGGCTCCCAAACGTAAGCGACAAGCAGGCCGAAGAAGCCTTCAGCGACGGCCTGCATGGTCCCCATGACGCAGATCGCCAGACCGAGAAACATGAATATGCCGGAGCCCAGATAACTGGCGCCTGCAATCATGACAATGCCGAGCGCAAAAACGCCGATTGCAATCGGAAACGACCAGAAGAAGCCGCGCCACGCCCGACGTTTGCCATGAGGGTCCTGCTGTTCCGGCTGTGTCACCGAGGTTCGCTGCCTATCTGCGCCCTCACCCGCCGCAGCACCGCGACGATCTCGTGGCGGGTGCAGGCGATCGCGCCCAAACGGACCGCCCGGTCGCGCTCGAAAGCGGTGATATCATAGTGCGGGTTCTTGGTGCGCGGCGGGCCCTGATAGGACGAGCGCTTCAGGCCGAGCTCGGCCGCGAAACGGTGCAGTTCGTCCTCACTGTCGGCCAGCATGTGGCACCACAGCCGCCCGGCAAGCGGCCAGATCGGGTCGTCGACATAGACGGCCATGCAGGCGGACGGCGCTATTGCGGGGCGCCACAGCCCTTCTGGTCGATCAGGTCGAGGCCGACGAGCTTCGCCTTGATCGAGAATTCGCCGTAGCTCATGACCAGGTCGCGGGTGAAACCGTTGTCGTAGAGCTTGAAGGAGATCGAGTAGTCGGGAACCTCCTCGCCATCTTCCTCGCTCAGGTCGAAATAGGCGATCGACACCGGCCAATAGGTGTCCGACTGAAGCGATTTCAAAGCCTTGTATTCGGGGTCCGCGGCATCGGACTTGGTCTGCTTGCCGATGATGACGGTCGTCGTCATCACCTTGTCGGCCTCGTCCGAGCCGTCGAAGATCGTCGTCTCGTAGAAATTCTCGCCGGACTTCGCCTTCTCGATCAGCTCGATCATGTGCTGCGTCGGGAATTGCGAGCGCGGCAGTTCCACCTGCTCGGCGTCGGGCTTCTGCAATTCGACGTCGAGCTTCTTGTCATCGACAGACGCCGAGCCCTTCGTTTCCTTGTCGAGCTTGTCGTCGACGAAGAACTTGGTGACGAAGTTGAAGGCCTTGCCGTCGCCCTCCTCGAAGGTCGTGATCTGGTAGTCGTTGGTGCGCTGCGATTCCTGCAGGGTCATCTGCGACACGAAACGGTAGTTCGTGGAATAACCTTCGCAGGCATTGCCGGTGAATTCGTAGACGATGCGGCCGGCGACGCCGACGACGCCCGATTTCTCCGTCGCCTCTCCGAGATCGAGGTCGTAGATCGCCCGGTGCGCCAGCAGACCCGGCGCGGCGGCCATGGCCATGCCCGGCAGCACGGTCGAAAGTGTCAGGGCAGCGATCGAAATCCGCGCAAGGCGCATGGGTCTTCCTTCTCCGGGCGGGCAACCGCCCGCATTGTTGACTTCGCGCCAGCCTCCACAATAGTCGTGGCGGAAGCGAGGCGGATTTTCGTTCGCCGACATTGCCACGAGTCCACAGGGGGAAGGAATGGCCGAAACGATCGAACAAATTCTCGCCGCGGAGGGGGTCGTTCTGCCGACGCCGGCGGCGCCGGCCGCCAACTATCTGCCCTACATGATTTCGGGTTCGATGCTCTACACGGCCGGACAACTGCCGCTGGCCGATGGCAAGCTTCTTGCGACGGGCCTGCTCGGACGCGAGGTCGATACCGCGACGGGGCAAAAGGCCGCCCGCGCCTGCGCGATCAACATTCTGGCGCAGGCAAAGGCGGCGCTCGGCGACCTCGAACGCATCGGCCGGCTGGTGAAGATCACGGTCTTCGTCGCCTCGACGCCGGATTTCACCGAACAGCATCTCGTCGCGAACGGCGCATCGGACTTCCTGGCGAAGGTCCTAGGCGATCGCGGCAAACATGCGCGGTCGGCGGTCGGCACGGCCTCCCTGCCCCTCAACGCGGCCGTCGAAATAGAGGCCATCGTCGAGATCGCGCAATGAGCAGGCCGAATCTCGGCTGGCTGACGAAACGGCCGATCGCGCATCGCGGTTTCCACGATCTCAACCGCAAGCGCTGGGAAAACACACTGTCGGCCTTCGACGCGGCGGCGAAGAAGGGTTACGCCATCGAATGCGACGTGATGCTGAGCGGCGACGGCGTGCCGGTCATCTTCCACGACCATGATCTGCAACGTCTGGCCAGCCAGGGCGGGCTGGTCTGGCAGAAGACGGCGGCTGAGATGGGCGCGCTGTCGATCGGCGGCACCGGCGATCATGCGCCGACATTGGCCGAGACGCTGAAGCTGGTGGCCGGACGCGTGCCGATGGTGATCGAGCTGAAGGGCATTCCCGGCCACGATGACGGCCTTGTGGAGGCCGTTGCGACCCTGCTGCGCGCCTACAAGGGCAAGGCGGCGATCATGTCGTTCGACCACTGGCTGATCCGCCAGTTCCCCGACAAGGCAGCCGGCATCCCTGCCGGACTGACGGCCTGGGGCGACAAGCCGCACGAGATCGAGGCGCATTTCTCCATGCTGGCGAACGGCATCTCGTTCACGTCCTACCACTACGGCCACCTGCCGAACCGCTTCGTCTCCTTCGTGCGCGAGACGCTGAAAATGCCGGTGATCACCTGGACGGTGCGCGATGGCGAGGCCGTCAGGATCACCTTCGAATATGCCGACCAGATGACGTTCGAGGGCTTCGAGCCCGACGCGGTGTCGTGACGCCCTTGCCCGTCGGCGCGAACGGGCACACATATGTGCGATGCACAAACCTCAAGATGCCCCGGCGACTGGCGCGGTGACGTTGAAAACCGTCCCCGGCATGTCGGATTTCGCGCATGAGGAATGGCGCGGGCTTGCCGGCGCTTCGCGAAATGAATCCGGAGTGTCCTACAACCCATTCATTTCATACGATTTCCTGAGCATCCTCGAAGAATCGGGAACGGTGTCGGCGCGAGCCGGATGGAAGCCGCAGCACTTGCGGCTGGAGGACGCGTCCGGCCGCCTGATCGGCGCCGTCGCCTGTTATCTGAAATCCCACAGCCAGGGCGAATATGTCTTCGACCATGGCTGGGCCGATGCATTCGAGCGCGCCGGCGGGCGCTATTATCCGAAACTCCAGGCTTCGGTGCCGTTCACCCCGGCGACCGGCCCCCGTCTCCTGGTGACATCGGGCGACGAGGCGTCGCGGCTGTCGCTCGCGGCCGGGCTGAAGGCCGTGACGGACCAACTCGGCGTCTCGTCCGCACACGTCACCTTCGCCAGCGACGCCGACATCGACGCGCTGGAGAGCGCCGGCTTCCTGATCCGCACCGACCAGCAGTTCCACTGGCGCAATGACGGCTACGGCTCCTACGACGATTTTCTCGCCACGCTGGCGTCGCGCAAGCGCAAGGCGCTGCGCAAGGAGCGCGCCGCGGCGGTCGAGCACGGCATCACGATCGACCGGCTGACAGGCAAGGCGCTGACCGAGGCCGTCTGGGACGATTTCTTCCGCTTCTACATGGACACGGGCAGCCGCAAATGGGGCCGCCCCTATCTGAACCGCAAATTCTTCTCGCTGATCGGCGAACGCATGGCCGACGACGTTCTGCTGGTCATGGCGAAGCGCAGCGGGCGCTACGTTGCCGGCGCGATCAATTTTGTCGGCGGCGACCGCCTGTTCGGACGCAACTGGGGCTGCATCGAGGACCACCCGTTCCTGCATTTCGAGGTCTGCTACCATCAGGCGATCGACTTCGCGATCGAGCGCGGACTGAAGGTGGTGGAGGCCGGCGCGCAGGGCGAGCATAAGCTGGCGCGCGGCTACATGCCGGTGACGACGCGCTCGGCGCATTACATCGCCCATGCCGGGCTGCGGCGTGCTGTTGCGGACTATCTGGAACGCGAGCGGCAGGAGGTCGCCGAGATCGGCGCCTATCTCGAAGACCACGGCCCCTTCAGGAAGAGCGACGCCTGAGTTGCATCAGTGCGTCAGGCTGTTGGAAAACAGATTGATCGTGACGACACCCGCCACGATCAGTCCCATGCCGATCAGCGCGGGCGCATCGAGCGTCTGGCGGAACCAGAACCAGCCGATCGCCGTGATCAGCACGATGCCGATGCCCGACCAGAAGGCGTAGACGACGCCGACCGGCAGCGTGCGGATCGGCAGTGAAAGGAAATAGAAGGCGAGGCCATAACCGGCCACCGTCACGATCGAGGGAACGAGTTTTGTGAAGCCGTCGGTGAGTTTCAGCGCCGACGTGGCGATGACCTCGAAGCCGATTGCAATGAAGAGATAGATGTAGTTCATCGGTCCATTCCCGGTCGTGGCGCCAGCGTGGAATAGGCTGGGGGTCGCGGCAGATCGATAGCCCAGGACCGCATTCCATGTCAGCCACATACGATCCGTCCAACATTTTCGGCAAAATCCTGCGCGGCGAACTGCCCGCCCACAAGGTCTACGAGGACGACGACACACTCGCCTTCATGGACATCATGCCGCGCGGGGACGGCCACTGCCTGGTGATCCCGAGGAAGCCGTCACGAAACATTTTCGACATCGACGATGACAGTCTTGCCGCTGTCTCGCGCACAACGAAAAAGCTGGCGATCGCCGCGAAGAAGGCATTCGACGCAGACGGGCTGACGATCCAGCAGTTCAACGAAACAGCGGGCGGACAGGTGGTGTTCCATCTGCATGTGCACATCATTCCGCGCTTCGACGGCGTGGCGCTTAAGCCGCATACCGGCCAGATGGAAAAGCCGGAGATCCTCGCGGCGAACGCCGAGAAGCTGCGCGCCGCCCTAGGCTGACACCAGCGCCAGATAACCGGCTACCAGCACGGCTTCAGCGACCGCGATGCCCGCCAGCATGGATTTGCGGGCCATAAGGTAAGCGATGAAGCCGGCGGCGGCTGATACGATCCGCAGCGCCATCGGCGTCGCCGCCAGCGCGCCGCTCGGGAAGACGATCAGGTTGCCGATCACGGCCGCCACCAGCGCGGTCGCGACGGTGCGCACGAGCACCATCACATCCGAATCCTCGGACACCCGGCTGCCAACCAGCACGCCGAGAAAGCGCCAGATATCCGTCGCCAGCCAGCCGGCGATCAGGATGAAAAGATAGGGCCACCACCAGGCGTCGATGGCTTGATAGGTCATTCCCCCGCCCTCCTGCGCATGGCGACATGGAACGCAAATGCCAGACCGCCGCCGATCACGCCGGCAAAGAGCAGGTCGAAGGATGGCACGAGCACATGCATCACCGGACCGAGCACAAGGCCGAGCCCCATCGCGACATGACCGGCCTGCTCGCGCGCCGAACCCCAGAGCGAGGTGAGGAAATAGATCGGGGTCAGCATGAGCAGCGCGGCCGATGCAACGGGCGGAAGCTGGCCAGCGATGACATAGACAACCGCGACGAGGACCATGTTGGCCAGCGGGAGGGTCGAGCCGAGACCGAGATACCAGGCGGTGCGCATTTCGCGCGGGACATCGCGAATACGATCCATCGCCAGCACCCACGATGTCACCGCGACGAAATGGGAGAGGATCAGGAGCACCCAGGTGCGCGTGCGCGATCCGCGCATTTCCGGCACCAGCGCCACGACCATCGGCATCAGCCGGATGGACGACAGGGTGACCGCAAAGGCGGCAGCCGGCAGGCTGGATCCGGCAAGGATCGCGCCGATCAGCACGACCTTGGCCGGCAGCGCCCACACCACGCCGGTCATGAACACGGCCTCATAGACCGAAATCCCGGCTTCGCGCGCGAGGCCGGCGAAGCCGATGAAGGCAGAGGACAGGATTAAGCCCGGTATCGTGAAGGCGGCGCGGACGCCGCGCAGATACCAGACGAAATGGCTGTCCGAAGCGGCGGCTTCGCTCATGCCCGGTCGTCAAGCGCGCCGAGCAGCGCCACCGCGCCCATCATGTCCGCCTTGCGGAAGGCGCGCCGCGCCTTGGCGTCATGGTCCTCGCCCCATTGCTCGATTTGCCAGTCCTCGTCGACATGGGCGGCGGTCCATGCAGCTTCCGCATCGAGTGCACGAGCCTCGACAGCAAGCGCCAGCAGCGCAGAGCCGGTCAGTGTGGTCATGACGTGAAGAGCCGACAGCCGGAACGGTTCGTTTCGCGCCGCGACATGGCGGGCGACCGCTTCCAGCGATTCCGCAGGCTGCTCCACATGCATGACGCCGCCTGCGAGCAGAAACCGGGCGCCGAGGTCTTTGCGCGCCCAGTCGAGGACAGGGTCCCACGATGCCGACTGGCGAGCGGCCAGCCCTGCGGGTGACTCCGCGCGATAGAACAGAAGGTCCGTGCCGGCGAAACGCACGATCTCGTCGGCTGCCGGCTGCGGATCGCGCGCGACCCCATCGATCGCCGCGTTAGCGATGCGCAGGACAGGCATCGAGACCGGATTGATCTCTTTTTCCTGCGCCGCGAATTCGTCGGCGACCAGTTGCGCCGCCGCCCGTGTCGGCAGGGTGAGAAACGCTCTGCCCGGCGTGCGCACGGGCTTGCCGTCGAGCAGCACGGCAAAGGATCCTTCCCGTTCCTCGACGCTCGCGGCTTTGTAGAACCGTTTCGGCAGCGGCAGCTTCGATTGCAGTTGCGCACGGCGGATCGGATCGGGGTCCGAAAGCTGCTTTCCGGCTTCGAGGTCTTCGAGGAATTCGCGCATGGTCTATCCCGGAGGTATGGTGCGCCGTGGCCGGTTCACGATGAAGATGCCGACGGCGATCAAGGCAAGAGCAAGAAAGATCTGCACCGTCATCGGTTCCGACAGGAACAGCGCGCCGCCGATCACGCCGAACGCCGGCGACAGGAAGGTGAAGCTCGACAGCGCCGACGCCGGGTAATGCCGCACCAGCCAGAACCAGAGCAGATAGGTGAAGGCGACGATGAATGCCGCCTGCACGAGAAGCGCGACCGTGGCGGCGAGATTGGCGTCGCGGATCGGGTTCTCGACCAGCAGTAGGACCGGAGCGATGACGACGGCCGACACGACAAGCTGGTAGATCAGCACTTTCTCCGCACTCGCGACCGACAGGCGCGACCCCTTGATGAGCAAGGTGGTCGCCGCCCAGAGCACGCCCGCCGCGAGCCCCAGCACGTCGCCGATCCAGGCGTCGGGACCGGTGGCGCTCAGATTGTCGGAGAAGACGAGCGCGACGCCGGCGAAGGCGAGAACGAGGCCGACGACCTTGCCGGCGTTAATGTGCTCGCCGAGCAGGAAATGCGCGCCGACGAGGACGATGAAGGGCGCGGTGTTGACCAGCAGCGAGACGCGGCCGACGCTCGAATATTCCAGGCCGATGAAAATGCTGAGAAACTCACCGCCGAAGAGGATGCCGGCGAGAATGCCGGGCCAGAGCGTTCCATCGGCTTCCAGCAATGGAATGCGCCGCAGCCGGCACCAGAGCAGGACCAGGACGGTGGCGATCGCCGAGCGCGCGACCGTCAGGAAGACGGGATCGTATCCGGTATTGGCGATCTTCGCGGCGACGCCGTTCAAGCCCCATGCCAGTGTCAGGAAGATCATCAGTGCGACGGCCTTGCCGTCGAGCGAGTCGCGTATCGGCGTCACGACGCCGCGTCCTCGTCGAACCCCAGCAGGTTCCACGCCTGCACCATGTGCGGCGGCATCGGCGCGGTGACGTCGATCTTTCCCTTGTCGGGATGCGGGATGACGATGCGTCGCGCGTGCAGATGCAGCCGGTTCTGCAATCCGCCCGGAAAATCCCAGTTGGTGTCGGCCTCGAAATATTTCGGATCACCGATGATCGGGCAGCCGATCGCGGCGGCGTGGACGCGTAGCTGGTGGGTGCGGCCGGTATAGGGCTCCATCTCGAGCCAGGTCAGGGCCTGCGCCGCCTGCTCGACGACGCGGTAGTATGAGACGGCGTGATCCGCGCCCTTCTCGCCGTGTTTCGCGACGCGCATGCGGTCGCCGTCGGGGGTCTGTTCCTTGACCAGCCAGGACGACACCTTGTCCTCGCGCTTCGGCGGCACGCCCTTCACCAGAGCCCAATAGGTCTTCTGTGTCTCCCGCGCCCGGAAGGCCTCGGCGAGTTTCATCGCCGCGAGACGCGTGCGCGCCACGACCAGCACGCCCGACGTGTCCCGGTCGAGACGGTGGACGAGACGGGGCTTCTCGCCCTTCCTGCTGCGCCAGGCTTCCAGCATGTCGTCGACATGGCGCGAGACGCCCGACCCGCCCTGCACGGCGAGGCCCGCCGGCTTGTTGAAGACGAACACCTTGTCGTCCTCGTAGAGCAGCATTTTCGCCAGCACGTCGCCGTCGTCCTGGCCGCGGATGGTCTTCGCCGTCAGCGGCGCGCCGTCGCCCTTCTTGTCGATGTCGAGCGGCGGAATGCGGATGGTCTGGCCTGGCTCGACCCGCGTGTCGGACTTGGCGCGCGCGCCGTCGACACGAATCTGCCCGGAGCGCAGCAGCTTTTGCAGATGGCCGAAGCCGAGCCCCGGATAATGAGCCTTGAACCAGCGGTCGAGCCGCATGCCGGTCTCGCCCGGCTCCACGATGATCTGTTCGACGCCTGCCATGACGCCGGCGCAGATAGCATCACGCGAAGGTTCTTGCGAGCCACAGACCTGCAAAAAGAGCGGCCAGCGAGCCGAGGACGCTCAAAGCCACATAAGCAACGCATGTCGCGACCGCGCCGCGCTCCCACAACACGACCGTGTCGAGCGAAAAGGCCGAAAAGGTCGTGAAGCCGCCGAGTATGCCGGTCGCGATGAACAGCCGCATCTCGTTCGAAGCGCCGAAGCGGCGGGCGATCAGTTCCACGATCGCGCCCATGATGAAGGAGCCGACGATATTCACCGTCAGCGTTCCCCAGGGGAATGACGGTCCCATCAGGCGCAGCGACGCCATGTTCACGAGGTGGCGCAGGCCGGAGCCGATCGCCCCGCCGACCGCGACGATGAGCAGATGATACATGCTGGCGTCATGCGCCCGCCGCCGGCCGCAGTCAACAGGCGGCTCAAGCCCCGCCCCGCTCCCGCCTCAGCTTGGCCCAGAACTCCAGCCGCTTCTTGATATCCCGCTCGAAGCCGCGTTCGGGCGGATCGTAGAACTGCTGGCGGCCCATCTTCTCCGGGAAATAGTCCTGGCCGGAGAACGCGTCCGGCTCGTCATGGTCGTAGCGGTAGCCCGCGCCGTAGTCTTCCTCTTTCATCAGCTTGGTCGGCGCGTTGAGGATGTGCTTGGGCGGCAGGAGCGACCCATGCTCCTTGGCGGCGCGGGTCGCGGCCTTGAAGGCGGTGTAGACCGCGTTCGATTTCGGCGCGGTGGCGAGATAGACGCACGCCTCAGCGAAGGCCAGTTCGCCCTCCGGCGAGCCGAGATAGTCATAGGCGTCCTTGGCGGCAATCGCGACGGTGAGCGCCTGCGGGTCGGCCAAGCCGATATCCTCGACCGCCATGCGCACCAGCCGGCGACCGAGATAGAGCGGGTCTTCGCCGGCATCGAACATCCGCGCCAGATAATAGAGCGCCGCGTCGGGGTCGGAGCCGCGCACCGATTTGTGCAGGGCCGAGATCAGATTGTAGTGGCCGTCCTGGCCCTTGTCGTAGATCGGCGCGCGGCGCTGGACGATGTCCTGCAACCCGCGCCCGTCAAACACCTCGCCCGGTTTCGCCGCGCGCCAGACTTCCTCGGCCAGCGTCAGCGCGGCGCGGCCATCGCCATCGGCCATGCGCACCAGAACGGCCCGCGCCTCGTCGTCCAGCGGCAGCGCCCTGCCCTCCTCGGCCTCGGCCTTGGCCAGCAGCTTGCCAATACTTTCCTCGGTGTGGGACTTGAACACGAGCACCCGGGCGCGGGACAGAAGCGCGGCGTTCAGCTCGAAGGAGGGGTTTTCGGTCGTCGCGCCGACGAGCACGACCGTGCCGTCCTCCATCACCGGCAGGAAACTGTCCTGCTGGGCGCGATTGAAGCGGTGTATTTCATCCACAAAAAGCAACGTCTGGCGGCCGTTGGAGCGGCGCAACCGCGCGGCGTCGAACACCTTCTTCAGGTCCGCGACACCCGAAAACACCGCCGAAATCTGCTCGAAGGCGAGGTCCGTCGCGCCGGCCAGCAGCCGCGCAACCGTGGTCTTGCCGGTGCCGGGCGGACCCCAGAAGATCATCGAGCCGAGCGAGCCGGAGCGGATCATGCGCGTCAGCGCGCCGTCGTCGCCCGTCAGGTGCTCCTGACCGACCACTTCTTCGAGCTTCGTCGGACGCAGGCGATCGGCCAGCGGCCGGCCCGGCTGCGGCTTTTCTTCAACGTCGCGGGCGAACAGGTCCGCCATCAATAGATGAGGGTCTGGGTCATCTGCCTACCGTCGCGCTCGATCGTGAAGCGCCAGCGGCGGGTCTGTTCGTTGGCGGCGCTGCGTAGCGCTTCGGGCGTGTCGATCGACTTGCCGTTTACGGCCCGGACGATGTCGCCGGGACGCAGGCCCACCTGCGCGGCGGTGGAATTCGGCGTGATGTTGAGGGCGACGACGCCCTTGAGGCTGGTCGGCAGGCCGAGCCGGTCGGCGCTGCGCGGCGACAGTTCCGCCACTTTCGCGCCGGCGAAGGGGCTGCGGCCCTCGATGACGATCTCCGAACCCTGGCGCCCCTCCGGCGCGCGGACCAGCGTCACCTTCACGTCGCGCTCGCCGCCCTGGCGCAGGATCGTCAGGCCGATCGCCGCTCCGATCTCCTGCGTGGCCAGCCGATAACCCAGCGCATCGACATGTTCGATCCGTGCGCCGTTCATCTTCAGCACCACGTCGCCCGGCCGAAGCCCGGCCTTCGCGGCCGGGCTGTCGTCATCGACCGACGAGATCAGCGCGCCGGACGGACCGGGCAATCCGAGCGCCTCGGCGATCTGCGCGGTGACGACCTCGAAGCCGGCGCCGATATAGGGCCGCTCGAAGACGTCGCTGCCCTGTTCGGCCGAGGCGACGACCGCACGCACCATGTTCGACGGAATGGCGAAGCCGATGCCGTTCGAACCGCCGTCGCGCGAATAGATCGCGGTGTTGATGCCGACCAGCCGGCCCGACATGTCGAGCAGCGCGCCGCCGGAATTGCCCGGATTGATGGCAGCGTCGGTCTGGATGAAGAAACCGAAATCGGAGATGCCGATGCGGTTGCGGGCCAGCGCCGAGACGATGCCGCTGGTGGTGGTCTGGCCGACGCCGAAGGGGTTGCCCATGGCGAGAACGAGATCGCCGACCTCCAGCGCGTCGGAATCGCCGATCGGAATGGTCGGGAACTTGTCCTTGGACGAGATGCGCAGCACGGCCAGATCGACGCGCTCGTCCTTCAGCATGACCTCGCTTTCGAATTCGCGACCGTCGGCCAGCGCCACCTTCACCTCGTCGGCGTCGCGGATGACGTGGTAATTGGTCACGACGATGCCGGACGCATCAACAATCACGCCGGAGCCGAGCGAGGACTGCTGGCGCGGCTGCATGCGGCCGCCGCCGAAGAAACGTTCGAAGAACGGATCGCCCATGAAGGGCGATTGCGGCCGCGCCTGCTGCGAGGCGTAGACATTGACGACCGCCGGCGCGGTCTGCCTGACGAGCGGCGCGAAGGAAAGCTGCATCTCCTCGCGCCCGAACGGCACGCGCTTTTCAGGCTGCGCCGGCTGGGCGCTTTCGGTGCCGCGCAACAGGTCGCTGAGAAAGCCGCCGGACTGCTTTTCCTGAGCGACGACGGCCGTCGCGGCCGTCAGGGCCGCCGCGATGAAAAAGCCGACGAAGCGTTTGCGCATGATCCGATTCCCTGTGCACACCAGCCGACAGCATTTTCACCAGCATTGTGCAGAATGAAAGGCCGTCAGCGTCCGCCCTTGGCCTCGATCAGCCTGACGATCTCGGTGAAACCGCGCTGGCGTGCGTGCTCGAGCGAATTGACGCCGTCCTTGTCGCCGATGCGCCAGTCCGCTCCGGCGTCGAGCAGGTCCCTGACGATCTCCTGATGCACCGGGCCGCCGCTGCTCAGTACCACGGCCTCCAGCAGCGCGGTCCAGCCGAGATTGTTGATGTGGTCGATCGCGACGCCCGCCTTGATCAGCATGCGGACCGTCTCGGGATGCCCCTTTTCGGCGGCCGGGATCAGCGCGGTGCCGCCATAACGGTTGGTGTCGGCGAGATTGGCCTTGCCGGTCGCCAGAATCAGTTTGAGGACGCCATTCTTCCCCTGTGCGCCGGCATAGAGAAACGGCGTGTCGCGGATATTGTCCTTGGCATTCACGTCCGCGCCGGCGGCGATGAGCAGCCGCGCGACATCGACATTGTCCGCATGCGTCGCGACCAGCAGCGGCGTGCGCTTTGCCTCATCGCGATGGTCGACCGGTGCGCCGGCCTTGAGTAGCCGCGCCACCTCAACCGCGTCGCCCTTGCGGACGGCATCCAGCAATTGCGAACCCATCTCGTTCTCCTGCGCATTGGCCGCCGGACAGCTTGTCACGGCAATCGCCGAAGCCGCAATGGCAATGAACGAACGTCGTGTCACGGACATGGATTGCCGGTCCTCTGGTGGATCGCGTCGACGGCCTTGCTCATCTCGTCGGTCCAGTGGAAATCGGCGGACGCGAGCGCCATTTCAAGCTGGGGGATCGTCGTCGCGCCGATGATGTTGGAGGCGACGAAGGGCCGGCTGTAGACGAAGGCATTGGCGAACAGCGCCGGCTCGACGCCGAAGGACCGCGCCAGATTATTGTATTCGAGCTGGGTTTCGGCGGCGTTCGGCGTCTCGTAGCGCTGGCCACGATTGAAGAGCTGCGAACGCGATCCCTGCGGACGGGCGCCGTGGTCATATTTGCCGGTCAGATAGCCCTGCGCCAGCGGCGAGTAGGCGAGCAGACCGACATCCTCACGATCGGAGACCTCCGCCAGACTCACCTCGAAGGTTCGGTTGACCATATTGTAGGCGTTCTGGACCGAGACGGGGCGCGGCCCGGCTCCCTTCTCGCTTTCGAAGACGAATCTCATCACGCCCCAGGAACTCTCGTTCGACAGGCCGAAATGCCGGATCTTTCCCGCCTTCACGAGGTCGGCGAAGACCGGCAGAATCTCATGGATCGCGATCTCGTCCTCGTCGCGCGGCGAGGGCCAGGACCCGACGCGTGTCGGGTTCGATCCCCAGGGCACTTTCCGTTCAGGGAAATGGATCTGGTAGAGATCGACATGGTCGGTCTTCAGATTCCGAAGCGACCGGTCGATCGCCATCATGATGTCGTCGCGGGCGAGCTTTGCCGGCCGGCCGTCACGGAACCAGTTCATCGGCGTGCGGCCGACCACCTTCGTGGCGAGCACGATCCTGTCGCGGTTCTTCCGCGCGCTCATCCAGTTGCCGATATATTGCTCGGTGCGCCCCTGTGTCTCGGCCTTGGGCGGGATCGGGTAGAGCTCGGCCGTATCGAGGAAGTTCACGCCGCGGTCTAACGCGAAGTCCATCTGCTGATGCGCTTCGGCCTCCGTGTTCTGCTGGCCCCAGGTCATGGTGCCGAGACAGATTCTTGACACGGTCAGGTCCGTGCGACCGAGCTTGCGCATCTCCATGTCGTATTCCTCAATGCTGTCGGATGGTCGGCGCAGAACCGCGCCGCGGTTCGTCTAGCACGGTACGCTCGCGATTGCGATCACAAGCCGTTGAGAGGGGCGATTGACAGAGGCGGCCGATCGGGTGTCCGCTCGGCGACCCCAATCGTTTAGGTGAGCCATGTCACAGATGCATGCGCCGCGCGCCGATCTCTACAACGGCCTGCGCCAGACCGAGCCGACGCTGCCCGCCCGCCAATATTACGAGCGCGACGCCTTCGAAGCCGAGCTTGCGGCCATCTGGTATCGCAACTGGGTGCATGTCTGTCGCGCCAGCGAACTCGACGGGCCGAAATCGTTCCGCACGGTGCGGATCGGCACGCAAGACATCCTGATCCTGCGCGACGAGGACGGGCAATTGCGCGCCTTCCACAACACCTGCCGCCATCGCGGCTCGGCGCTATGCACGGAAGCGTCCGGCCGCATGAAGGGCCGGCTGATCGTGTGCCCCTACCATGCCTGGTCCTATTCGCTGAAAGGCGAGCTTCTCCGCGCGCCATCGAAGGCCTTGCCGGCGGATTTTTCGCGCGAGGACTATCCGCTCTATCCCGTCGCGATCGAGGAATGGCGCGGCTTCGTCTTCGTCAACCTCGCCGAGAAGCCCGAACGCACGGCGGCCGAGACGTTCGACGCCGCCTCCGTCGACCTGTCCAACTGGCCGCTTGAAGACCTCGCCGTCGGTCACCGCTACCGCAAGGTGATGGCCTGCAACTGGAAAATCTTCTGGGAGAATTTCAACGAGTGCCTGCACTGTCCGGGCGTCCATCCCGAACTGTCGCAGCTCGTGCCGATCTATGGACGCGGCCTGATGGCCCGGCACGATGACCCGGACTGGGCGCGTCATGCCGACAATGATTCCCCTGAATATGCGGGCGGACTGCGCCAAGGCGCCGAAACCTGGTCGCGCGACGGCAAGGTGCATGGGACGGTCTTCCCAAAGCTCACCGAGGCCGAACGGGACGCCGGCCAGGCCTATGCGACCCACCTGCCCTCGATGTTCGTCGTCGGCCATGTCGACTATGTGCGCTCGGTGCGGCTGCTGCCGCTCGGGCCGGAGGAGACGGAACTGACGGCGGAATGGTATTTTCCGGCCGACGCCATGCCGGACGCGGAGGCGATCGACAACATCGTCTCGTTCGGCAAGCTCGTGCTCGACCAGGATGCCGGCATCTGCGAGGTCAACCAGCGCGGCCTGCGCTCGATCCGCCACGAGCGCGGCGTGCTGCTGCCGGAGGAATACGACATCCGGCGATTCCACGACTGGGTGCGCGGACAAATCGGGTAAGGACTTGCCGAAAGGCCCAAACGTCCCATCTTGGTTTGGCGGCACAGGGCGTGATACGCCAGGGCAATGGTTTACCTCGAACTTCTCCTCGTCTTCATCCTCACCCTGATCAACGGTTCGCTCGCCATGTCGGAGCTGGCGGTCGTTTCGTCGCGGCCGGCGCGGCTGAAGTCGATGGCCGAACGCGGCGTCAGCGGCGCCAACCGCGCGCTGGCGCTGGCCGCCGATCCCGGGCGGTTCCTCTCATCGGTGCAGATCGGCATCACGCTGGTCGGCATCCTGTCGGGCGCGGTGTCGGGCGCGACGCTCGGCGAGCGCCTGTCGGGCTGGCTGGTGACGCAGGGCGTTCCCTATAGCTGGGCCGGCGTCATCGGCGTCGGCGTGGTGGTCACGGGCATCACCTACCTGTCGCTGATCATTGGCGAACTGGTTCCGAAGCAGCTTGCGCTGAAGAACCCGGAGCGCATCGCCTGCACCGTAGCGCCCGCGATGATGTGGATCGCGCGCATCGCCGCGCCGATCGTCTGGGTGCTCGACCGGTCGGGCAGGCTGGTGCTGACGCTGCTCGGCCAGGCGGCGGAAAGCGAACAGCGCGTCACCGACGAGGAAATCCGCACCATCGTCGCCGAGGCCGAGAACGCCGGCGTGCTGGAGCCCGGCGAGCGCGACATGATCGCGGGCGTGATGCGGCTGGGCGACCGGCCGGTGCGCCAGGTGATGACGCCGCGCTTCGAGATCGACATGGTCGACCTGTCCGACAAGCCGGCCGAGATCATGCGGCTGATCCGCGAAAGCCAGCATTCGCGCTTTCCCGTGCACGAGGGCAATCCCGACGAGGTGACCGGCATATTGTGGGTCAAGGATGTCTTCGACGCCGGCCGCAGCCCCAAGATCACTGAACTGCGTTCGCTGGTGAAGCACGCGCCCATAATACCGGACACCATGGACGCGCTCGACGTGGTCGAGACGCTCAAGAAGTCGTCGGTCCATATGGGGCTGGTCCATGATGAATACGGCCACTTCCAGGGCATCGTCACGTCCTCGGATATCCTCGAAGCCATCGTCGGCAGCTTCGCCACGGAGGAAGGCGCGCCCGAGCCCGCCGTCGTGACGCGCGAGGACGGGTCGATGCTGATCGCCGGCTGGATGCAGGCGGACGAACTGGCCGAGACGCTCGGCCTCGTCCTGCCGGATTCGCGCAGCTACGACACGGCGGCTGGCTTCCTGATCGATGCGTTCGGCCGCCTGCCGGAAGTGGGCGACCACATCATCGTCCATAACTGGCGCTTCGAGGTGGTCGACCTAGACGGACGCCGCATCGACAAGATTCTGGCGTCGCGGCCGGTCGTCACGTCCCGCAAGAAGGCGAAGGGCTGAACATGATCCCGAAAAGTGGAACCCGCTTTTCGGAAAAGATCATGCGCAAAAGGACCCCGGCTCAGATGCCGGCGAACCAGTCGTAGCCATTGTCTTCCCAATAGCCGCCCTTGCCCTCGCCATAGCCATCGAGCGAGGCGGCTAACTCGATCGTATGCACATATTTGGCCATCTTGTAGCCGAGCTGGCGCTCGACCCGGACGCGCAGCGGCGCGCCGTTCGCCACCGGCAGCGCCTCGCCGTTCAGACCGTAGGCGAGGATCGTCTGGGGATGGCGAGCGTCGAGCAGATCGATCGATTCGTAATATTTGATGTCGCCGGCGAGGCTGCGGTCGATCGTGTCGAAGCAGCGGAAGACGACGAAGCGGGCCTCCGGCTTCGGCCTTGCCTGGTCGAGTACGACCGACAGGGGCACGCCCGTCCATTTGGCGATGCAGCTCCAGCCTTCGACGCAATCGTGCCGCGTGATCTGCGTGCGCGCCGGCATGGCCATGAGCTCCGCGAGCGAAAAGGATTTCGGCTGCTCGACCAACCCCTTCACTTCAAGCCGATAGCCGCTGAACGCGGCATCGGCGAGCGCGCGGTAGGCCGGATCGTCCGGCTGGGTGACGCCGTTCGGCCGCTGCGGCTGGCGGATTTCCGTTTCGGAGAATTCCTGCGCGAGCGCGTCGCTCGACAGCAGCATGCGCTGGACGCGGTAGGTCAGGCTGTTGGCGGTCTCCAGCACCGAACGCAGCTTCGCGCCGTTCTGGAGATGCGCGTCGAAGGCGTCGCAGCCGCCCAGCGCCAGCGACGACCCGGCGATGCCCGCGCCCGTCAGGAAACGGCGTCGGGAGAGGGTCATGGCCGGTTTCCCTGCCCTTTCGCCGGCCCTGTGCGGTACCAGCCGGTGATGATCGAGCGCATCTCGTTGACCGGCCCGGCAGCGAGGATCATCGCCATGTGGACGATGAAGAACAGGACCAGCAGCACCATGACCACGAAATGGATGGTGCGCGCGGTCTGGCGGCCGCCGAGCAGTTCGGGCAGCCACGGCATCCAGGCGTTCATGCCAGGCGACATGGCAAGCCCGGTCAGGATCATCAGCGGCAGCATGACGAGCAGGACGGACGCGTAGGCGAGCTTCTGGAGAACGCTGTACTCCCGCGTGTGATGGAAGCGCAGGCGGGCGTGATCGGTTACGTCCTGCGAAATGTTGCGGATGTCCGCCGCGTTCGGAATGATGTCGCGGCGCAGATGCCCGTTCGCGATCGCCGCCACGGCCCAGACGAGCAGCGTACCGACCAGCAGCCAGGCGAAGAAGAAATGCACCACGCGACCCGTCGCGAGGTCCTGATACGACGGGATCGTCGCCCATGACGGGAAAGCGCGGGCCGACAATTCACCGTTCGGCATGGTCAGGCCGAGCACGCCCGTCGTATGAAACCGCTTTCCGAACACCGTCGTATAGCCGACCGGGCCATCCGGTGAATTCTCCGCCCCAATCTCCAGAACGGAATTCTCGAACTGGAAGCCGGACTGGTCGCCGATGTAGAGCGCCGGATGCGCATTGAATATCTGCAGGCCGGTCAGCAGCAGGAAGAACAGGCTGGTCGCCCAGAGCCAATGCGTGAGGCGTGTCCAAACGGACTGGCGATAGACGAGTTCGCCTTGTGGCACCGAGTTCGTTTCCATCTCGCCCCTCCGCGGTTGCTTGATGCCACGAAATACGGCCGCTTGCCTTCCAAGGTTTCGTCCGGCGGCGACACGTCGTCGTGAAGGCGCCGTGAAAGACTGCGCTTCGGGAGATCGCATGGGGACAATCATCCCCTCTTGCCTGATAGCGCCGACGCGGACACAAGAGCGCATGAGCGAACCGGCCAAAGCTTCATCCTCCCGCATCGCCTGGATCGATGTCGCGCGGGGCGTCGCGCTGATCGCCATGGCGATCTATCACTTCGCCTGGGATCTCGAATTCTTCGGTTATGCGCCGGCCGGCATGACGGCTTTCGGCGGCTGGAAGTATTTCGCACGGGGAATCGCCTCGACCTTCCTGTTCCTCGTGGGTGTGAGCCTGTTCCTCGCGCACCGGAAGGGCGTGCGCTGGCCGCCGTTCTGGCGGCGCTTCGCCATGGTGGCGGTGGCGGCCTTCGCGATCACGGCCGTGACCTGGTTCGCCACGCCGCAAAGCTTCATCTTCTTCGGCATCCTGCACCAGATCGCCTTCGCAAGCGTCGTCGGCCTTCTGTTCCTGCGCCTGCCGCCCATCGTCAATGTGCTGGCCGGCGTAGCGATAATCGCCATTGCCTTCGTCGTGGCGACGCCTTTGCTGGACGGTCCCCTCACCTGGTGGATCGGCCTGTCGGAGCAACGACCGCGTTCGAACGATTTCGTCCCGGTGTTTCCATGGTTCGGCGCGGTGCTGCTCGGTGTCGGCGCTGCGGGCCTTGCGAAACGCGAGGGTCTGCTTGTGCGGCTCGCGATGCTGGCTCCGGGGAAATGGTCCCGTCCGCTCGTGTTCATCGGCCGGCACAGCCTCGCCTTCTACCTGATCCACCAGCCTGTGCTGATCTCGCTGGTCTGGCTGTTTTCCCAGATCGCTCCGCCGTCGGTCGAAACGCGGCAATCGAATTTCATCGCATCCTGCCGCACCGCCTGCACAATCGAACGATCCGAGCAGTTCTGCGCCGAATATTGCGGCTGCGTGCAGCGCGGCCTGTTCTCCGGGCAAAATGCCGGGTCAACGCCAAGCCAAGGCGCGGATTTTCAGGAGCGCCTGCGCGAACAGGTCTTGCTTTGCACCGCGTCGACGGAAATCATCGTTCCGCCGGAGCCTGAACCATGAACGACGCAGCCCGCCCCAATGTCATCCCCTGGCCGCCGCTGATCGCCTGCGCGGCGATCGCGGCCGCGATCGTGCTCGGCCTTCTGGTGCCGCTGCCCTGGCTGCCGCCGCCGATGTCCGACATCCTGTTCGCGATCGGCTGGATCATGATCGCCGGCGCGCTGGCGATCGACATCACGGCAATGCGAACGATGAGCCGGCACAAAACCACGATCATGCCGAACCGAGCGAGCGAGCACTTGGTCACCGACGGGCCGTTCTCCTTCACCCGCAACCCGATCTATCTGGCCAACGTCATGATGATCGCCGCGATCGGACTGGTGAGCGGCATCGTCTGGTTCCTGCCGATGGCGCTCGCCACCGGCATCGCCACACAGAAGCTCGCGATCGAGCGCGAGGAGAAACATCTCGACGCCCGGTTCGGCAAACGCTACCGCGACTACGTCAAGCGCGTCCGGCGCTGGATCTGAGCATTTCCTTGGGGGGAGCATGACGCCGCACAACCAAGCAAAGAAGGGCGACTACGCCGAGGCGGTGCTGCTGCCGGGTGATCCGCTCCGAGCGAAATGGATCGCCGACACATTTCTCGACGACGTCAGGCAGGTGAATTCGGTGCGGAACTGCTTCGGCTTCACCGGCACCTACAGGGGCAAGCGCGTCTCGGTGCAGGCCACCGGCATGGGCCAGCCCTCGCTCTCGATCTATGTGCACGAGCTGATCAACGTCTACGGCGTCTCGACGCTGATCCGCGTCGGCACCTGCGGCGGCATGACCCGCAAGGTCAAGGTGCGCGACCTGATCATCGCGCAAGCCGCGACCACGGATACCTCGATCGTCCGCGACGCCTTTCCCGGCTTCGGCTTCGCGCCGATCGGCGATTTCGGCCTGCTGACCTCGGCGGCATCCAAAGCCGCTGCGGCGAAGATGCGCCACCATGTCGGCAACATGCTGTCCAGCGACATCTTCTACCGGCCGAACGGGTTTGCAGACTATGAGAAGCTGGCGCAGCACGGCGTGCTGGGCGTCGAGATGGAATGCGCGGCGCTCTATCTTCTTGCCGCGCGCTTCGGCGTAAAGGCGCTCACTGTCTGCACGATGACCGACTGTCTCGTCACCCATGAGGAGATCAATGCCGACGAACGGCAAAGCTCGCTGACCGACATGGCGACTCTGGCGCTGGACGTGGCGACAGACGCCTAGGTATTGACGCCGAGTTCGGCCAGGCGCTCGACGCAGGCCTCTTCCGCCTGATCGAGTTCGGCCAGCGTTTCTTCGAGGTCACGGCGCTTCTGACGCAGATCGCCGCGCTTCTCCTCGATGCGCTTGATCAGCAGGCTCAGTTGACCTGCCTCGCCGGGCGGCTCCTTGTACATCTGGATGATTTCGCGGATCTCGTTGATCGAGAAGCCCAGGCGCTTGCCGCGCATGATCTGCTTGACCAGATGACGGTCGGACGGCCGGAACAGGCGCGTGCGGCCCCGGCGCAGCGGCTGGATCAGGCCCTCGTCCTCGTAGAAACGCAGCGTGCGGGTCGAAATGTCGAATTCCCGCGTCAATTCGGTAATCGTGTAATGTTCCCGAGCCATCGGGCCGCAAATCTCATGGAATCTTGCCACGAGTCTCGCACGGCATTTACGTAAAAGTCAATTACGCGACACCGCAGCCTTCAACCGAGTCCCACCCCGAACCACCATGTGGCGAGGCCGAGGAAGGCGAAGAAGCCGACGACATCGGTGATGGTCGTGACGAAGACGGCCGACGCGACGGCCGGATCGACGCCGAACCGGTCGAGCAGCAGCGGCACAAGAATGCCGGCGACCGCGGCCACGAACATATTGATGATCATCGCGGCCGCGATGATCGCGCCGATATTGGGGTCCTGGAACCAGAAGCCGGCGACGAGGCCGATCAGGATCGCGAAGATGATGCCGTTGATGGAGCCGACGCCCATCTCGCGGCGGATGATGCGCCAGGCGTTGTAGATGTCGAGGTCCTTGGTGGCGAGCGCGCGCACCGTCACCGTCATGGTCTGCGACGCGGCATTGCCGCCCATGCCAGCGACGATCGGCATCAGCACGGCAAGCGCGACGATCCGCTCAATCGTGTGGTCGAACAGGCCGATGACGGAGGCTGCCAGAAACGCCGTGACGAGATTGACGAGCAGCCACGGCACACGCGAGCGCGACGTGGAGAGCACCGAGTCCGACAGTTCCTCGTCGCCGACGCCGCCGAGACGCAGCAGATCCTCCTCCGCTTCCTGCTGGATCACGTCGACCACGTCGTCGATGGTCAGCACGCCCACCAGCCGCTCGTTCTCGTCCACGACGGCGGCGGAGAGAAGGTCGTATTGCTCGAATTCGCGTGCGGCCTCTTCCTGGTCCATCGTGGCCGGGATGGCATGGCGCGTCTCGTGCATGATCTCTTCGATCTTGATCGGACGTTTCGAGCGCAGGAGATTGTCGAGATCGACGGCGCCGAGCAGCTTGAAGGTCGGATCGATGACGAAGATCTGCGAGAAATTGTCGGGAAGGTTCTGGTCCTCGCGCAGATAGTCGATCGTCTGGCCGACCGACCAGAACGGCGGCACCGCGACGAACTCGGTCTGCATGCGCCGGCCGGCCGTCTCTTCCGGATAGTCGAGCGCGCGGCGCAGCCTGATCCGCTCGGTGAACGGCAGCTTGGCGAGAATCTCTTCCTGGTCGTCCGCGTCCAGGTCTTCCAGGATGTAGACCGCGTCGTCGGAATCGAGTTCCTGGACCGCCTCGGCGAGCTGTTCGTTCGGGATCGATTCGACCAGGTCCTCGCGGATCGAATCGTCGACCTCCGTCAGCGCGGCGAAGTCGAAATCGCGTCCGAGCAGGTTGACCAGCGCGAGACGCTGGTCGGGCAGCAGCGCCTCCAGCAGATCGCCCAGTTCCGACTGGTGCAGGTCGCCGATGTCTTCCTTCAGCGTGATGACATCGCGATCGGCGATCGCCGCGCCGATATGGGCCAGATAGGACGCGCGGATGGCGCCGTCCTCGCCGTAAATATCGGCGTGCTGCCCGGCGGCGGGCGTGTCCGGCTTGTTCTCGTCCATATCCGCCACGGACGCCTCCGAGATAAGTCAGTAATGAATGAATCAAGCCTTAGCGCGACTTGCGCGCGAAAGCCAAACCAAATGCGCAGCACCCTCGCGGGGATGCGACACCCGCCTGAGCGACATCAGACATGTTCCGGGATCAGAATGGTGCGGTCGAGATGCACCCCGTCCTATCGGAAGCGCAAGCAACGCAACTAGTTGGGCCGGTTCGATTTTTTTGGAGTGGCACAATAGGTAGCACGATAGGTGGCCAAAAGTGCGCAGATCAGCGTCCTACCCTTTCGCCCGCCGCGGCCACGCTGACGTTACCAGCGGCACATGCACTATGAATCGCAACTTGCCTCTCTTTCGCCCTGCCTGCTCGCAGGATGCGCAGAAGAAACGCGCTGCGATTTCCTCGGCCGCGCTGCTATGATTTGGCCCGAGCCGGCGGGTCAGGGCGATTAGGTTGACGCGCGCCTGATGGCCGCACCCGTAGACTTCGCAGCATGCTGTCAACTCGTAGCCTTCAGCCAGCAACTCGATCAGCGTATCGCTGCTCCATGGGTATTTCAGCGGCGGGAACGGAAAGATGTCGTAAGGCGGTCCGGCGCTCATATCTTCTCTTCCTGCCAAGTCGGGCGCCGGACATAGTCGATCCGCACCAGACGCTTTACGATCGCTCCGCTGCCGGCGTGTGGCTCTTCAATGCGCACATCGAACGTTGTTCCTTTGCAACCGTCGCAACGCCATCCGACATAGGCAACGTCGTCCACCTCGATGTTGCCCAGGAGTGCCTTGAGGTCGGCTATGACCATATATCGAATGCGCTTACAGTAGTTGCAGCGGAGTTGGAGGTGTCGCGCGTTCTTCGCCGCATCGCCGAGCGAATACGCGTTCTTCCGTTTCGGCCAATATTGCTCCGGCATGGGCATGTTATAGGAACAAATGCCTGCATTCGGTCAAGCCTGTCTTGACTCTTTTGTTCCTTTTTCGTTCACTGTGCCGGACAGGAGAAAACAATGCAACCTTCAGACATGCAGATTGCCGAGATCGACGATTTGAACGATCGGGAAACCCCGCTCGTCGCAGTCCTTACCGATGACACACTGGATCGGCTGGGCGACCTGAGCGACATCGGCCGCAAGAGGGTCGTCATCTCGGTCGTGGCAGCATGGGTCGCAGGCGAAATGCAGGGCGACGATGAGAGCGCCGGCATGCTGCTGGAGTCCGTCTATTCGGACATGCAAATCAACCTCGCGCGATACTGCGAATTCTACCGCCAGAGCGCGCCGGGACATCAGTCGTCGTGAGCGACGACCGCATCACTGTCACCCAAACCGAGATCACCGTCGTTGAAACGACGATCGTCGCCCCGCCTGGCATCATTGACCACTGGTGCGAATTTTCGGGCTGCGCAAAATGGGGATCGTTCGGCTTTGAGCGAGCGACTGGCTATGTTTGGCTTTGCGGAGAGCATCACCCGGACCCGGTTTTCGCCGCGAAGGTGAAAAGCATGGGAAGGCACTGGGAAGAAGGTTGATGGCAAAGCCGCTAGCGCAGGAGTTCGCCGAGGCGTCGGCCGTGCATCTCGCCGGCGACGCGCCGAAGGACGGCAAATGGTTCGTCGCGAAGGACCGCGGTGGCGACCTCGCGCTCGTCCGCTGGCGCCAAGGCCCCGATCTCGACCAGGAGGGAGACGCGCCCTACTTTGCGCGCTTTGACACCGATGAGCCCTTCGAAATCGTCGCCTGGGTGCCGTCGTCATGGACGTATGATGATCTGGTCAAGACCTACGGCTGACCGGAGGAACTCATGCCTGGCGACAAATGGCCCGACCACACGCCTGACATCGGCATGGGTGGCTGGCTTCTGGTGATGGCGCTGGTGGCAGTCGTCGTGTTCGGTTCGCTCGGCTGGATGTTCATCTAGCAACCACTCGCTTCTTGCCGCGTTGAGTCGCGGTTTTCGAGTGAGCGTGCCATGAGTGACCCCGACCTGCGGTTTGTCGAGACAGTCCCTGTGCAGCTTCGGCCGGGGCATATCAGAATGATCGCGTCGGTGCGGGAAGCGGCCGAAGTGCTGCTGACGGCATGGCCCGAGGGTCGGGAGACCCGTAAGCGCCGGGCGGCGCGCGAAGCCTGCCTGCGGGCGCTGGAAGGGTCAGGGACGCCCGCCCAAGCGCGCAAGGCGCTGGAAAGCGTCGCCAGAGACGAAGGCCGCCTGGTAACCGGCATACGCACCCGCTGAGACTCGCCAACGTCACATTCCGGGTGTAGCGTGGCCCGATCGTCGGCCACTGAAACGGGCGCTGACGGCTGGAAGAGATCACAGATGCTTTCGCCCTGACCGGAAAGGGGAGAGCCATGTGCGAACCCCAGGCTAGGCATTCGTCCGCAGATTTCTTCCGCATGATCTTGGCCGGCAGCGCAGAGCAGTCGGTGAACATGGCGGAAGCGAAAGCCCGACTACGCGGCGCGGGCGTGACCATGGACGATATCGAACTCGAAAAGGCAGTCTTGCGCGAGGCCAATCTGATAGGCCGCGCTGTCGAGTTCTAAACGCAAAAAAACCGCCCGGCCGGAGCCGAGCGGGATATGCGGATCAGGTCCGACGCCAGTATCTCGTATCAGTCGGTCGGAGCCTTCGTCTTGATCCAGCGCCACGCGGCGGCGAACACCAGATCGGACAGCCACATCGCCATGGTGCCGATGACAAAAGCCGTCGCATAGCGCGCGGCTGTGTCGGGATCGTCAGGCAGCGGCGGGAACTGGTAGTGCCGCGCGATGTGGATCGCGACCGGCGTCAGGTATCCCGCAGCCAGCGCACCACAAATCGGCGACAGGATCACCTCCCGCACCTTGAAGCGCTGGCGCGAGAGGCCGCGCAGAAGACCGCCAGCCGTGCCGGCAATGAGAATGGCGGGGTCCAGCCCGAACTTTGCCAGCATCTCGGTCACGGTCATCACTTCCCCCTGCAATACGCCGCGCGCGCCGCGTTGTTTGCGCGGTTGCCAAGTTGGGTCTCAGGCGTGTCGCGGCTGGAGTAGGGCGTGACCTGCCAGGCACGGCATACGTCGGCTGCGATGGTCTTCTCAGTCTCGTCGGTTCGGGTCGCCGGGATCGATTGGCACGCGGCCAGAACGAACATCATCGGCGGCAGCAACAGCAGCATCGACGCGCACCTTGTGGAGCGACACGAGTTCGCGGAGGACTTCATCTTTCGCCCCTTCCTTGATGCGGCCGTCCCGCACCGCCTGCACGATCATCGGCAGGAGGGTCAGGACGACCTTGACGATCAGCAGCCACATGTCATTTGACCGGTGGCTGGTTCTTGGCGAGGCCGGCGAAGCCGTCGCGGACGACGTTGATCAGCATCTTGACGACGCCGAGCACGGTCACGATTGCGGCGGCGATGGTCGGGTTCAGGAACGCGATCTGGGTGCATTCCAGATCCCCGTTCGGAAGCGTCGTGCAGCCCATGGCGGTCAGCACGGCCGTCGCGCCGGCAATGGCGATCATCAGGACGTTGATGATGTTGTGGATCAGATTGGTGTTCATTTTCGATGCCTTTCGGATGATGCCCGGAGACCGCCGGGCGCGGGTTCAGATGACGCCGAGCGCGTCGCGCCGCACATCGAAGGACGGGCAAGCCTTGGCGGCGTATTGGTTGTGGCCGGTGACCTTGCGCACGCCGGCGTGCTTGGCGCGGAGCTGCTTGACGAGCCACAGAAGCGATGAGCGCTGCGCGGCCGTGCGTGTGTCCTTGGCCGTCTTGCCGTTGGCGGTGACCCCGCCGACATAGGTGACGCCGATCGTCCCGGTGTTGTGGCCGGCGACGTGGCTGCCGATCTGGCCGACGGGACGGCCGACCATGACGCGGCCATCGCGATAGACGACATAGTGATAGCCGATGTCCGACCATCCGCGTGCTTTGTGCCAGCCGCGAATGTCGGCGACGGTGTAATCCTTGCCTTCCGGCGTCGCCGTGCAGTGGATGATGATCTCGCTGATCGGCCGAGCCGTCGCCAGCAGCGAGAGGTTGCCGGCGTTGGGCGGTGGCGCGGCGCGCGCGGACGTGGCAGGCGTCGCCGGGGCGGGCTGCTCCATCGCCGATTTGTCAGGCTCCGGCCGACCGGGCGTCGCTGGCGCGAGCGCTTGCTTGAGCGCCTTCCGCGTCTGAGGCCCGGCAATGCCGTCGACCACGAGGCCGAACTTGGCCTGAAAGCTCTCGACGGCCGCCTTGGTGCGCGGCCCGTTCTTCCCGTCGAGCGGGCCAGGGTTGAAGCCAAGCGTGGTGAGACCGCGCTGGATGTCCAGAACGTTCATG
>Ga0209792_1000388_pt1 | contig 34572 bp, 28 predicted proteins | sample EBPBio142005_DNA_FD_185860 | JGI IMG/M metagenome (GOLD analysis project Ga0209792, IMG submission 185860) | Wastewater treatment Type I Accumulibacter community from EBPR Bioreactor in Madison, WI, USA - Reactor 1_6/14/2005_ DNA (SPAdes)... | ecosystem: Engineered > Bioreactor > EBPR >... | reverse complement strand
GTCGGCAACGAACCGTCCGATGCGCTGCTTCTTGCCGCGTCGTTCCGAGAACTCGCGCGTTCGGTCAGGAAGATGGCTGCCGAATACCGGCATTTTATCCGCCAGTGCGAACGGGAAGAAGCCGGTGAGGCGAGCAACGCCGAAAGCCATGCCGTGGCGGGACTCCGTCGAATCGGTCTCCTGGCGCGGCTGTTGCCGCCAGGCATCCTCCCGCTCGCACCCTGTCCCGACACGTCCTGACGCGCGGATTGTGAACTGCCGAATCTCGATTGTTTCGAGGCTGAAGCCAGATGGCTCGGCCCGAATGCGCTCGCCATGATGGTTCGGTCCGATCGGCTCTAGACAGCCTCACGATAAGTTGTTTGATTTGCACCAGCTTCAGAAGGCCGGAAGGCCCGGAGCGTAAAACTGATCCAACAATGGGAGGAAACCAATGGATCGCCGTTCATTCCTGACCAAGGCGTCGCTTGCCGGCGCCGGGGCCGCCGCCGCATCGACGCTTGCCGCGCCGGCCATCGCGCAGTCGTCGCCGAAAATTTCATGGCGCTGCACCTCGTCGTTCCCCAAGGCGCTCGATACGATCTATGGCGCCGCCGAGACCATGGCGAATTACGTCCGCGAGGCCTCCGACGGCAATTTCAACATCCAGGTCTTCGCCGCGGCCGAAATCGTCCCCGGCCTGCAGGCGGTCGACGCGACCGCCGCTGGCACGGTCGAGATGTGCCACACGGCCTCGTATTATTTCTGGGGCAAGGACCCGACCTACGCATTGGCGACCGCCGTGCCGTTCATGTTCAACGTCCGGCAGATGAACGCCTGGATCTATCACGGCGGCGGCGAGGACCTGCTCAACGAGTTCTACAATGCCCAGGGCCTGCACGGTCTCGCCTGCGGCAACACCGGCGCGCAGATGGGCGGCTGGTACCGCAAGGAGATAAACACGGTCGCCGACCTGCAGGGCCTGAAGATGCGCATCGGCGGCTTCGCCGGCAAGATCATGGAAAAGCTCGGCGTCGTGCCGCAGCAGATCGCCGGCGGCGACATCTATCCGGCGCTGGAAAAGGGCACGATCGACGCCGCCGAATGGGTCGGCCCCTATGACGACGAGAAGCTCGGCTTCTACAAGGTCGCCAAATACTACAACTATCCCGGCTTCTGGGAGGGCGGTCCGACGCTGCATGCGATCGTCAACCAGGCGAAGTGGAACGAGCTGCCGAAGAACTACCAGGCGCTGCTGCGCGCGGCCTGCGAGGCGGCCAACGGCAATATGATGGCGAATTACGACGCCAAGAACCCGGCGGCGCTCCGTCGCCTCGTCGCGGGCGGCGCGGTGCTGAAGCCGTTCAGCCAGGACGTGTTGCAGGCGGCCTTCGACGCGTCGAACGCGACCTATGCCGAAATCTCGGCAAGCAATGCGGCGTTCAAGAAAATCTACGACAGTCAGGCGGCGTTCCGCAAAGACGCCTATCTCTGGGCGCAGATTTCCGAATACACCTTCGACACGTTCATGATGATCCAGCAGCGCGGCGACAAGCTCTGATCGCAGCGGACTGCCTGCAAACAAAAACCCCGGAGCGAGGCTCCGGGGTTTCTTTTTGCGTCCGCCTCAGAATTTGGGCGGCTGGCTCAGGTCGTTGGCGGGGGCAGCCGGCTGCGCGGGCTGGGCCGGGGCCGCGCCGCCCGCGGGCGGGGTCCCCTGGATCGGCGGGCCGCCGAGCGGCGGCAGGCCGAGCGAGGGAAGGCCGCCTCCGCCGCCCTGGTTGCCGAAGCCTGGGACCTCGATCTTGATCGTGTTCGGATCGATGCCCGTCCCGCTTCCCTTGTAGTGCATCACCAGTTGCGGGAAGGTGATGACGATCGCCACCATGATGCACTGGATGATGACGAACGGCACCGCGCCCCAGTAGATCTGGCCGGTGGTGACGGGCGCGATCTGCTTCTTGGTGATCTTGTCGATATAGGGCGCGCGCGCCGCCACCGACCGGAGATAGAACAGCGCGAAGCCGAACGGCGGGTGCATGAACGAGGTCTGCATGTTCACGCCCAGCAGGACGCCGAACCAGATCAGGTCGATGCCCAGCTTGTCCGCGGCCGGCGCCAGCAGCGGCACGATGATGAAGGCCAGCTCGAAGAAGTCGAGGAAGAAGGCCAGCAGGAACACCAGCACGTTGACCGCGATCAGGAAGCCGGTCTGGCCGCCCGGAAGCGAAGTCAGAAGGTGTTCCACCCACAGATGCCCGTTGACGCCATAGAAGGTCAGCGAGAAGACGCGTGCGCCGATCAGGATGAACATCACGAAGGCCGACAGGCGGGTGGTCGAGGCCAGCGCCTGCTTGATGACGTCGAGCGTCAGCCTGCCCTTGGCGGCCGCCATCACCAGCGCGCCGACCGCGCCCATCGCGCCGCCTTCCGTCGGCGTCGCGATGCCGAGGAAGATGGTGCCGAGAACGAGGAAGATCAGCGCCAGCGGCGGGATCAGCACGATGATGACCTGCTGCGCGAGGCGCGACATAAGGCCGAGCCCCATCGTCTTGTCGACGAGCGCGACGATGTAGATGACGATGATGCCGACGCATGCGCCGAGGATGTCGGCGTTCTCGCCCTGGGTCGCGTAGAGCCAGATATGGGCGCCATAGGCGATAGCGGCGGCTACCACCAAAGCGACGAACAGGGACGTCACGCCGGAGCCGAGCGTGCGCGCCTCGAGCGGCAGCGCCGGCATGGAGGCCGGCTTGATGACCGACATCAGCAGGATATACAGCATGTAGATGCCCGTCAGCACGAGGCCGGGAAGCATCGCGCCGGCATACATGTCGCCGACAGAACGGCCGAGCTGGTCGGCCAGAACGATCAGCACCAGCGACGGCGGGATGATCTGCGCCAGCGTTCCCGACGCCGCGATGACGCCGGACGCCAGGCGGCGATCATAGCCGTAGCGCAGCATGATCGGCAGCGAGATCAGGCCCATCGCGATGACGGACGCCGCGACCACGCCGGTCGTCGCCGCCAGCAGCGCGCCGACGAAGATGACCGCGTAGGCGAGGCCGCCGCGGATCGGGCCGAACAACTGGCCGACCGTATCGAGCAGGTCTTCGGCCATGCCGGAACGTTCGAGCACGATGCCCATGAATGTGAAGAAGGGGATGGCCAGCAGCGTCTCGTTGGCCATGACGCCGCCGTAGAACCGTTCGGGCAGGGCGTAGAGCAGCGGCCACGACAGGTTGATCGTGCCGTTGGACAGCGGCGCCAGTTCGACGCCGATGAAGAAGAAGAGCAGGCCGTTGGCCGCCAGCGCGAAAGCGACCGGGTAGCCGATCAGCAGGAAGACGACGAGCGAGCAGAACATGATCGGCGCCATGTTCTGGGCGATGAACTCCATCATTGCTTGAGCTCCTCGACCAGCGCCTTGCCTTCGAGCTCGGCCGCCTCATGGGCCGAGACGAAGGGATTCGGGTCCTCCATCTCGCCGCGCATGATCGCGATCTTCTTGATGATCTCGGAGACGCCCTGGATGCCGAGCAGCACGAAGCCGATCAGGAGCAGCAGCTTCGCCGGCCAGATGATCAGGCCGCCCGCGTTGGTCGACACCTCGCCGGAGCGGAACGAGAGCAGGAAGTACGGAACGAAATAGGAGATCATCAGGATGACGAAGGGCATCAGGAAGAAGATGTGCCCGAGAAGGTCAATCCAGTGCTGCACCCGGCGTGAGAACATGCCGTAGATGATGTCGATGCGGATGTGCTCGTTCTGCTTCAGCGTATAGGCGGCGGCGAGCAGGAAGGCGGCGCCGAACAGGTACCACTGGGCCTCCAGCCAGGCGTTGGACGAGGTGTTCAGCGTCTTTCTGATGATTGCATTGCCCGCGCTGATCAGGATCGACAGCAGGATAAGCCATCCAACCCATTTCCCGACGAATTCATTGAAAGCGTCGATCAGGCGCGAGAGCCCGAGGAGCCCCGCCATACTATTCCTCCCTGGTGGCCGGCGGCGTCGCTTCGCGATCTGCCGCGGCAGTTCCCAAATCAACAGCACGAATGCTGCATGCACGAACGCGCGGCCGTCGCCGGTCACGCCAATGGATCGTGCTTAGCAGCTTTGCTCCGGTTGCAACAGAATAGTGAAACTACTTTCTGTGAAACGTTTCAGGCTCGCGTCGCCGACTCCGGGGGCGGCCTCAGCGCGAAGACTGTGATCAGCGCTGCGAAGACAGCGGCGTCGCGCCATTCGATCGGGAAATAGCCGGACCATAGCGACTCGGCGAGACCGATCGCGCCTGCGCCGACCGCCGCTGTCAGCGGCGTGCCACCGAAGCCGAGCGCCGCCACGAACAGCACTTTCAGCCCGAAGAACAGCCCGGTGTCGAAGCTGATATTGCCGAAATGCACGGCCGCCAGAATGCCGGCAAGCGCGGCGAAGCCGCCGGCCAGAACGACGGCGATGCGGAAGACACTGGACGAATCCACACCGCACATCTCCGCCGCGAGCGAGTCGTCGCAGCTTGCCCGCCACGATGCGCCGAAACGCGAGCGGCTCATGATCGCCGATGCCAGGAACAAGACGAAGGCCGCGATGGCGACGTTGACGATCTGCACGACGGTCAGGGTCACGGCGAAATCGCCGTCGCGCCAGAACGTAACCGCGCCCGTCGAGACCGGCGAGAGCCAGACATCGCGGTTGTCGAAGGCGAAACGTCCGAGTTCTCCGAGCACGACCGCGACGCCGAGCGTAACGGCGATGACCGTGTTCGGCGCCTGGCGCGCGAGCGGCTGGAGCACGGAGCGACCGACGACATAGGCGGCAAGGCCGGTCAGCAGGAACGCCATCAGAACACCCAAGGCGAGCGAGAGCGGCAGGATGAGCCACAGAACCGTCCAGCCATAGGTCGCGGCGAGGATCATCACCTGGCCACCCAGGGCGAACAGCGCGCCGTGGGCGAGATTGGCCCGGCGCAGCAGGCCGTTGGTGATCGCATAGCCATAGGCGAGCAGCGCATAGAGCGCGCCCATATGGAGCCCGTTCAGAAGCTGCTGCGTGAAGTAGGCCATCGGCCGCCACTTGTTCAGCCGCGAACCTAACTTGTAAAGATGGTTTGACAAGTTAGAATTGAGAGATGGGAACGATGTGGACTCCGCACCGCTTTTCAGGCGGGCCATTGGCGCTGGTGGTCGCCAATACGGTCGTGTTGCGCATCGACTCTTCGAAGGCATTCGACCGCTTCGAGCAGCCCGACGAGATCGCGCGATTCGCCGCCGCCGCTGAAAAGTTCTGCGCGGAAGAGACCGGCGGCGTGCGCCTGACGGTGGGCGATCCACCGACCGTCAGACCGCGATTGATCGCCATGCGCGAGGCAATCGATGCGCTGTTCAGGGCGGAAGCGTCGGGAACGGGAACACCGGCGGCTTTGCTCTCCCCGCTGCTTGCCCGCGCGGCCAGCGCATTGCGGGACGCGGACGGCGCGTTGTCGAATGCCGCCCTGATCGAAAGGGTTCCGGCAATGCCGCTCGAATCGGCGGTCGCTTTGTCCGCCCTGCGGCTGCTTGAGCGCGGCAGTCGTGAGCGTGTGCGAATCTGCGGCCATTGCGGCTGGCTGTTCCTCGACCGCAGCCGCAACGGCAGCCGGGTGTGGTGCGACATGACCGTCTGCGGCAACCGCCGAAAGGCGAGCCGGCATTATGGACGCAGGACAGGACGAGCGGAGGTTGTTCATGGCTAGGCGGCTTGTCGGCGCGGCCCTGGTCTGCGCGGCGCTTCTCGCCGGATGCCGGGACAGCGGTCCCGAGGGCGCTCGGTTCGTGCTCGACGGAAAGATCTTCGTCTTCAACTACCGGGTGGCGACCGCGACCTATCTCGTCAACATCAAGGCGTCCGGCCCGGTCGCGGACGGTCTGACCGCGGTCGCCAGCTTCGAGAACCCGGCCGGTGGCGATCCGCTTGTCGTGCGCGAAAAGATCTGGCCGCAGACGGCGAAGACGACGATCCACAGCCCGCCGGTGCAATGCATCGTCAAGGACAGGCCCTATGCGGTCTCGATCCGCATCGAGGGACCGGACGGCGCAACGCGGCAGACGATCGAAACCACGGTCATATCGTCGCTGGACCAGGACGTCCTGCCCGACAAGCCGTTGGTGGTTGGCCCGCTCTACACGCCCAATCCGGAGCTGAAGGGCCACCCCGGCGGCGACATCGGCGAGTCCCGCTGCCCGGCCCCGGCGCAGGCGGGATAACATGATTGCGGCGGGAGCCCGCCAGGCGACATGAAAGTTCGTCCTCCGCGCATTTTCATGACGGTCATTATTCGCTGTGTCCGGCGTCCGAAAAGGTTTGACCTGCCGGCACTTGCTTGAAACATTGTTGCGCTAGGCAGGCGGCCGAGCCGCGTTCCGGGCCGCCTCCGCGAGAGACCGTTCATGACGCTCCACGACGTAACGCTGGCCGACAAGTTCGACCTTTCGAAAGAACGGATTTTCCTGTCCGGCGCCCAGGCGATCATCCGCATGCTGCTGATGCAGCGCGAGCGCGACCGCCGCGCCGGCCTCGACACCGCGGGCTTCGTGTCCGGCTATCGCGGCTCGCCGCTCGGCGGCCTCGACCAGCAGCTCTGGAAGGCCAAGAAGGAGCTGGCGCAGTCGAACATCGTCTTTCAGCCGGGTCTCAACGAGGAGCTTGCGGCCACCGCCTGCTGGGGTTCCCAGCAGACGGAACTGCTGGGCGAAGGCAAACACGACGGCGTGTTCTCGGTCTGGTACGGCAAGGGGCCGGGCGTCGACCGGTCCGGCGACGTCTTCCGCCACGCCAATCTCGCCGGCACGTCGAAGCACGGCGGCGTGCTGGCGCTGATGGGCGACGACCACACGGCCGAGTCGTCCACTAACGCGCATGCGACCGAGTTCCTCTTCGTCGACACCATGGTGCCGATCCTCAATCCCGCCGGCGTGCAGGAGCTGATCGACTACGGCCTCTACGGTTTCGCCATGTCGCGGTTCTCCAGCACCTGGACCGCGATCAAATGCGTCAAGGACAATATCGAATCGACCGCCTCGGTCGACGTGTCGCTCGACCGGCTGAACATCGTCCTGCCGGAGTTCGATATGCCGGAGGGGGGCCTGAGCATCCGCCACGAGCTCGACCAGATGGGGCAGGAGGCTCGGCTGCACGAATACAAGCGCGCCGCCGCCGCCGCCTTCATCCGCGCCAACGGCCTGAACCGCATCATCTACAAGGGCGGGTCCAAGGCGAAGATCGGCATCATCACGGTCGGCAAGTCGTTCCTCGACGTGAAGCAGGCGCTGGACGATCTCGGCATCGACGAGCGGCGCGCCGGCCAGATCGGCCTGCGCCTGTTCAAGGTGGCTGCGCCATGGCCGCTCGACATGGAGCACATGCGCGACTTCGCGCGCGGGCTCGAGACCATCATCGTGGTCGAGGAGAAGCGCTCGCTGCTGGAAGTGCAGGTGAAGGAAAACCTCTACGGCACGACGATGCAGCCGGTCGTGGTCGGCAAGAAGAACGAGCGGGGCGAATGGCTGTTTCCGGCGAAGGGCGCGCTCGACCCGAACGATATCGCGATCGCCATCGGCGAGCGGGTGCTCAAGACCGTCGGACACTCCGAGGAGATCGCGGCGCGCGTCGCAAGGCTGCGGCAGTACCAGGCGATGCTGGCCGACACCAAGGACGTCGCGGTGCGCACGCCCTATTTCTGCTCGGGCTGTCCGCACAATTCCTCGACCAAGGTGCCGGAAGGGTCGCTGGCCGGCGGCGGCATCGGCTGTCACTTCATGGCGATCTGGATGGATCGCGGCACGGTCGGCTTCACCGCCATGGGCGGCGAGGGCGCGCAATGGGTCGGCCAGGCGCCGTTCTCGAAACGCCCGCACATGTTCCAGAACCTCGGCGACGGCACCTACAACCATTCGGGTTCGCTGGCGCTGCGCTTCGCGCTGTCGTCCGGCGTCAACGTCACCTACAAGATACTCTACAACGACGCGGTCGCGATGACGGGCGGCCAGCCGCACGAGGGCGGGCTGAAATGCGACCAGATCGCGCGGCAGGTCCGCGCCGAGGGGGTCGAGCGGATCGCCGTCGTCACCGACGAGCCGGAGAAATATGCCGGCGTCGCCGAGTTCCCGCCCGGCGCTACGATCCATCACCGTGACGACCTCGACCTCGTGCAGCGGGAATTGCGCGACATCCCCGGCGTGTCCGTGCTTCTCTACGACCAGACCTGCGCGGCGGAAAAACGCCGCCGGCGCAAGCGCGGCACGTTCCCCGATCCGGATCGCCGCGTCATCATCAACGAACTGGTCTGCGAGGGTTGCGGCGACTGCGGCGTCAAGTCGAACTGCGTCTCGGTGCAGCCGCTGGAGACGGAATTCGGCCGCAAGCGCAGCATCGACCAATCCTCCTGCAACAAGGATTTTTCCTGCGTCAACGGGTTCTGCCCGTCCTTCGTGACGGTGCATGGCGCCAAGCTGAAGAAGCGCGCCGGCATCGCCGGAGCGGCCGATCCGCTGGCCGGCGTGCCGGCTCCCGGTCTGTTCAAGCTCGATGCGTCCGGTTGGTCCTGCATCGTCGACGGCATCGGCGGCACCGGCGTGGTGACCATCGGCGCGATCCTCGGCATGGCGGCGCATCTCGAAGGCAAGGGCTGCGGCATGATCGACATGGCCGGCCTCGCCCAGAAGGGCGGCGCTGTGTTCTCGCACATCCGCATCGCGCCGACGCCGGAGGACATCAGCGCCATCCGCATCTCCGCCGGCAAGGCCGACCTCATTCTCGGCTGCGATCTCGTCGTTTCAGGCGCGAAGAAGGTTCTGGCGTCGGCGCAAGAGGGCAGGACGATCTTCGTCGCCAACACCGCCGAGGTCATGCCAGGCAATTTCACCCGGGCGGCGGATTTCTCACTGCCGACCGAGCGGCTGAAGAAGTCGATCCGGCAGGCGGTCGGCGACGAACAGGCGCATTTCGTCGCCGCGACCCGAATCGCCACGACCCTGTTCGGCAATTCGGTCGGCGCCAACATGTTCATGCTTGGCTTTGCGTTCCAGCATGGCGGCCTGCCCGTGTCCGCCGAGGCCGTCGAGAAGGCGATCGAGTTGAACGGCGAAGCGGTGGCGATGAACCTTGCCGCATTCCGCTGGGGCCGGCGCGCGGCGCATGATCCGCAAACTGTCCGGGATCTGGTTGCGTCGGGGCAGGGGCCTCGCACCGCCGGCGTGTCGCAGTCGCTGGACGAGATGATCGCGAAGCGCGTCGCCTTCCTCACCGGCTACCAGAATGCGACCTATGCCCGGCAGTATGGGGAGCGGATCGCGCGGCTGAAGGCGGCCGAGGCCAAGGCCGCGCCAGGTTCGACGGCGGTCACCGAGGCGGCCGCGCGCTACCTGTTCAAGCTGATGGCGATCAAGGACGAATATGAGGTGGCGCGTCTCTACACGGATGGCTCGTTCGCCCGGCAACTCGGCGCGCAGTTCGAGAGCTACGACAAGCTTGAATTCCATCTCGCGCCGCCGATTCTCGGCCGCACGGGCAGTGACGGCAAGGCTCGCAAGTCCAGTTTCGGGCCTTGGATGATGACCGGGTTCCGCGTGCTCGCTTCATTGAAAGGGCTGCGCGGCGGGTTCCTCGACCTCTTCGGCTACACGCATGAGCGGCGGATGGAGCGGCAGCTTCTCGCCGATTACCGCGCCGATCTGGACCTGATCGAGCGGACGTTTGGCATTGCGCCGGTGGAGGCTCTGGTCGCGCTCGCCACCGTTCCGGAACTGATCCGGGGCTATGGCCACGTCAAGGAAGCGGCGGCGGAGAGGGCTCGCGGTGAACGCCAGCGCCTGATCGACCGTGTGAGCGACATTCACCAGAACACGCGGTTGGAGGCGGCGGAATAATCGGCGGAGAACAGCCTTGGGTTGAAAAGGCTGGAAATCTCACGGTTGCACGTCATGCATCCGGGGCCACATAAGGCTTTTTTAAGGCGCATGAGTCATGTTTCGCTGCCATTCAGGCAGTCGGGATAATGAAGCAAGCCAACGCGAAGGCCGTCCCTGCCGATGTCTACATACCGTTCGTACAGTCCCTGTACGCGGACGGGTACATATTGGTCTGGGGTGGCCTGACCCAGGGCGCGACGTCCTTCATCGTCTATCTCCACAACGGCAAGACCGTCTATCTGGTGATGGCGTTCGCGCTGCTGTTCGCAGGCCTGTTCCGCTACATGGGCATCCGGAAGCGCCAGAAGCAGCCGGCGCCGACGACGCGGGAAGAAGCCCGCAAGTGGGAAATCGACTATCTCGTCCGGGGCGCGATCCAGGGATCGCTGCTCGGCCTCTACTGCTTCATCGCACTCTATCTCGCGCCGGATTCGCTGGCGGAAATCGCGTCCATCGCGGTGAACCTGGCCTGCGCCATCGCCATCGTCGGCCGAAACTACGCGTCGACGCAGATGGTGCTCATCCTTGCCACGACGATGACCCTGCCGATTTCCGCGGGCGTCATCCTCCGGGGCGATTTCTACAATATCGCGCTCGGCCTGCTGTTCATCCCGTTCTTCACGGCCATCATCAAGATGGCGGAGCGCGTGCGCGTGACCTTCCTGTCCGTGATCCAGGAAAAGAAGAAGGCGAGCAATCTGGCTCACCGCTTCGATCGCGCGCTCAACACCATGTCGCATGGCCTGATCATGCTGGATGCCGAAGGCAAGGTGGCGGTCGCCAATGCCGAGGCGGCTCAATTGCTGGCGGTGGACAAGCCGGAGCGCCTGCTCGGCCGGTCGCTGAAAGGCCTGCTGGCGCGCGGCGTCGCCGGAGGCCTGCTGTCGCTGCGTGATTCCCGTTTCGCCGAGGCCCAGTTGACGCGTGCGCTGCGCGAAGGGCGCGACCGCAAGCTGCTGATCGCCTTTTCGAACGGTCGCTATTTCGAGTTCTCGGCCCGTGAGGGCAGGGACGATCTCGGCGTCATCACCTTCGAGGACGTGACGGCCCGCGTCGAGTCCGAGGACAAGATCCGCTACATGGCCCGCTACGACAACCTGACCGGGTTGCCGAACCGCGCCTATTTCCACGAGATTGTCGGAGAGGCGATCACCGGCGGCGACCGGACGCGCAACTGCGCGATCGCGGTGGTCGACCTCGACGATTTCAAGGACATCAACGACACGCTCGGCCATCCGGTGGGCGACGGGCTCATCTTCGCCGTAGCGCAGCGCCTCGCCACGCTGGCGGGCGACTCGATCCGGATCAGCCGCTTCGGCGGCGACGAGTTCATGATGTATTTCGACAATTTGCCCGACACCGAGGCGCTTCAGGGCGAGATGCACCGCATCTCCCAGGCGCTGGAGCCGGTGGTCGATGTCGCCGGCCATTCGCTGCGCATCCAGGCAAGCGTTGGCGCGGTCCTCGCAAAGGTCACCGACACCGATGTCGACTCGATGCTCGTGAAGGCCGATCTCGCGCTCTACAAGGCCAAGGAGCTCGGAAAGAACGGCTGGAAGCTGTTCGAGACGACGATGGACGCCGAGTTCCGCAACAAGCAGCTCATGAAGTCCGATCTTCGCACCGCGATCGAACAGAAGGGCCTGCGCGTCGTCTACCAGCCGATCGTATCGATCGATACGATGCGCATCGCGAGCTGCGAGGCGCTCTGCCGCTGGGATCACCCCGAATTCGGACCCGTGTCGCCGGCCGTCTTCATCCCGCTGGCCGAGGAGATGGGGATCATTTCGGAGGTCAGCGCCTTCATGCTGGAGGCGGCGACCATCGAATGCGCCAAATGGCCATCGTCGATCCGCGTTTCCGTGAACCTGTCCGCCAAGGATTTCCGCAGCCGCGACATCATCGAGACGGTCCGCCGCGCGCTTGCCACGTCCGGCCTTGAGCCGGAACGGCTCGAGATCGAAGTGACCGAGACGGCGCTGCTCGACGACAAGTCGTCCACCCGGAAATTCCTGGAGGAGCTGAAATCGCTCGGCGTGCGGATCGCGCTCGATGATTTCGGAACCGGCTATTCGAGCCTGAGCTACCTGCACACCCTGTCCCTGGACAAGGTCAAGATCGACCGTTCCTTCATCGTGGATCTCGTCACCAATGAGCGGTCGCGAGACCTGCTGCGCGGCGTCGTCAATCTTTCCCGCACGCTGGGGCTGGAAGTCACCATCGAGGGCGTCGAGACCTTCGATCAGTTGAAGATCCTGGCGCAGGACGTGAAGCCGGACCTGGTGCAGGGCTTCCTGTTCGGCTCCGCGCTCTCCGCGTCGGGCATCGAGACTATGTCGACGACGGTCTGGCCCTTCGCCCAGCAGCTCAAGCCGGTTCGCCGCGCCGCGGGCCAGTAATCTTTCTCTCGCAGCCTGGTCCGAACAACTTCCGATTGTTCATCGGCGCAAATCAATCGCGCTGATTTTAGCTGGACGCGTTAAGGTTAACGCGAGGTAAATACGTCCCGGGCATTTTTCGACTTTATTAATCAAGTTGTTTGGCTACGTTTCTTTCCGGACGAGGGAAGGCGATGCTGAGCAATCTGGGCAATCAGTCGGAGAGAGCGGTGCGGTTGGGGGTGTTCGACACCACGCCCATGCCCTCGAACTTTGCCCGCAATGTCATGGACCTGCTGGCCCGTACCGAATACCGCCGCGCGGAAGGCGGTGAAGACCTCGAGGCGATCTACAGGCTTCGCTACAAGTCCTACCTCGCCAGCGGCATGGTCTCGCCCAACCGGGACAGGATCGTTGCCGATGCTTTCGACGAACTGCCGAACGCCATGTGCTTCGGCATCCATATCGACGGCGAACTGGTCAGCACCCTGCGCCTGCATCACGTGACGCGCGAACACGCGGCGTCGCCGAGCGCAAAGGTTTTCGCCGATCTGCTCCAGCCGCGCATTGACGCGGGCGAGACCTTCATCGACCCGAGCCGCTTTGCTGCGGACCCCGACATGACGGCGCAATATCCCTATCTGCCGTACATCACGCTGCGGCTGGCGGCGATGGCATGCGTCTATTTCGAACCGGACTACTGCCTGTCGACCGTTCGCCCGGATCATGCGCCGTTCTACCGGCGTGTCTTCGGTTCCAGCCCGGTGGCGGATCTGAGGCCCTTCCCGGACCTCAACTATGAGGTCGTTCTGTTCCAGGCGCATTATTCGAGCGTCGCGGCGGGCATCGGTCAGCGCTATCCATTCTTCAAATCGTCGCCCTTCGAGCAGCGCATGATGTTCGGAAAGACCATGAACGGGGAGAACGCGCCGCTGACGATCCTGCCGACGGCGCGCTTTTTCGCGCAGGCAGCCTGAACCTTTCACGCTTGTATCGGCGGGGTTTGGCCGTCATAACGCGAGACAGCCGCGCCGCTGACGGTCGCGCCTGGGCGGAATGACAGACAAGACGGATTTCGTGTCGCAATGCGTGTGGGCGCCGGAGCTGACGCCGGGCGAACTCGATCGCGCGCGCCGCGGCATGGTCGAGCGGCAGTTCGCCAAGGGCGCCTATATCTGCCACCGCGGCGACAGGCTGGACTACTGGATCGGCGTGATCCACGGACTGGTGAAGATCAGCGCGATCTCGGTCAGCGGCAAGGCGATGACCTTCGCCGGTGCGGGCGCCGGCGGCTGGTTTGGCGAAGGCTCCGTGCTGAAGGACGAGCCGCGGCGCTACGATCTGGTGGCGATCTCGGACAGCCGGCTGGCGATGATGCCGCGCTCCACCTTCATGTGGCTCTACGAGAACTCGACGGGTTTCAATCGCTTCCTCGTCCGGCAGTTGAACGAGCGCATGGGGCAGTTCATCGCCACCATCGAATATGACCGCATCCTGTCGCCCAAGGCGCGCGTAGCCCGGCATATTTCCTGGCTGTTCAACCCCGTGCTCTATCCCGACACGCGCAAGCGCATCGAGATCGGTCAGGAGGAACTGGCGCTGCTTGCCGCCCTGTCGCGGCCGGTCGTCAACCGCTCCCTCCAGGCGCTGGAGGCGGAAGGTCTGCTGACCGTCGAGCATGGCGGCATCAGCGTCCACAATCTCGCGGCGCTGAACGCCTACGACGACGAGTAGACGCGGCAAACGCTACCGTTTCAAAAGATTTTGTCGTGTGGGAGGGAGCGTTCGAAGAATCCGCGCACGTCTACATCGCAAAGGCCGCTCCTGTCTGTCAATCCTCCCGTTGATCCGCGTCTGATAAAGTGGAATTTTGTCGGCGAGGAACAAAGCATCGGGTGAATCTCTTTACCGTCGCTCATCCCAAATGCGGGGTTGCGCGATCCGGATGAGGGGGTAACACTCCGGAAAACCGCAAAAATGCGGATCGGGAGGAGCAGGCAGAATGGATGCGACGGCACGCGCCGCCGACAGGCCGCTCGACACGTTTCCGAAATACCTGCTGTGGAACGCCGAGCGTTTCGCCGAGCGTGCTTCCATGCGTCACAAGGACTACGGCATCTGGCAAAGCTGGACCTGGAAGCAGCAGCTCGAGGAGGTTCGCGCGCTCGCGCTCGGCCTGCAGTCGATTGGCGTCAAGCGCGGCGACAAGGTCGCCATCGCCGGCTCGAACCGGCCGAGGCTCTACTGGAGCTTCGCCGCACTCCAGTCGATCGGCGCGATCCCCATTCCGGTCTATTCGGATTCGGTGGCCGACGAGATGGCCTATGTGCTCGACCATGCCGAAGTGAAGTTCGCGCTCGTGGAAGACCAGGAGCAGGTCGACAAGATGCTCTCGGTCGCGTCGAAAGTGCCGACGCTGAAGGACATCGTCTATGACGAGCCGCGCGGCATGCGCGACTACGAGTCCAAACATCTGCATGCTTATGACGCGCTGCGTGACGCCGGGCTGAAGCGCCTGGCGGATGACCCCAAGGCGGCAGACGGCTGGCTGGCCGAGATCGCGACCGGCAAGGGCGCCGACCTCGGCATCATCCTCTACACCTCTGGAACGACGGGCCGCCCGAAAGGCGTGATGCTGTCGAACGACAATCTCGTGCGCTCGGCGCTGCATGGCAACGCCTTCGACAATCTCACGGAAAAGGAAACGACCATCGCCTACCTGCCGCTGGCCTGGGTCGGCGACCACGTCTTCTCCTATTCGCAATCCTATACGGCGGGTTTCTGCGTCTCCTGCCCCGAAAGCCCGGACACGGTGACGGAAGACCGCCGCGAGATCGCCCCGACCTATTTCTTCGCGCCGCCGCGCGTCTTCGAGGGCCTGCTCACCGCGATGATGGTGCGCATGGAGGATGCCGGGAAACTGAAGAAGGCGATGTTCGACCGGTTCCTGGCGCACGCGCGGAAAGTCGGCGAGCGTATCCTGGACGGCGAGAAAGTGAGCCTCTGGGACCGGCTCAAATATTGGGTCGGAGATTTCCTGGTCTACGGGCCGGTGCGCAACCGCATGGGTTTTTCGCGGCTGCGGGTGGCCTATACGGCGGGCGAGGCGATCGGGCCGGAACTGTTCCGCTTCTATCGCGCCATCGGCATGAACCTGAAGCAGCTCTACGGCCAGACCGAGGCGACCGTCTACATCACCGCCCAGCCCGACGGTAAGATCGAGGCGGATACGGTCGGCCTGCCGTCGCCGGGCGTCGAGATCAAGATCGCCGACAATGGCGAGGTGCTCTATCGCTCCGAAGGCACCTTCATCGGCTATTACAAGAACGAGGAGGCCACCCGTGCGACCAAGACCGAGGACGGCTGGGTGCACACCGGCGACGCCGGCTTCTTCAATCCCAATGGCCACCTGAAAATCATCGACCGCGCCAAGGATGTCGGCAAGCTGAAGTCGGGCGCGCTGTTCGCTCCAAAATATGTCGAGAACACGCTGAAGTTCTTCCCCGACATCAAGGAGGTCGTGGCCTTCGGCGACGGGCGCGACTACTGCGCCGCCTTCGTCAATATCGACCTGCAATCGGTCGGGAGCTGGGCCGAGCGCAACAACATCGCCTATGCCTCCTACCAGGAACTGGCGAACCATCCGGACGTCTACAAGATTGTCGCCTCCCATGTCGACGCGGCCAACCGCAAGCTCGCGGCGGAGCCCTTGATGGCCGCCTCGCAGATCAAGCGCTTCCTCGTCCTGCACAAGGAACTCGACGCGGACGATGGCGAACTGACGCGGACGCAGAAGGTGCGCCGCTCCTTCATCGCGGATCGTTACGGCGAGCTGATCGAGGCGCTCTACGACGGCTCCACCAGCCGGCGCATCGAGACCGAGATCACCTATGAGGACGGCCGCAAGAACCGCATGGCGGCGACGGTGCGGATCGCCGATGCCAAGGTCTACCCGGCTGCAGCCGAAACGGTTCGGGAGGCCGCGGAATGAACCAGCCGCTCGACCATTCCCAGCTCGTTGCGATGGATGACGGCGTCAAGCGCGGCGACGTGCTGCTCGATATCAAGAACGTCTCGCTTGCCTTCGGTGGCGTGAAGGCGATCACCGATATCTCCTTCAACATCCTGAAGGGCGAGATCCGCGCCATCATCGGGCCGAACGGCGCCGGCAAGACCTCTATGCTCAACGTCATCAACGGCTTCTATCGGCCGCAGAAGGGCACGATCATCTTCCGCGGCAAGGAGCGCGTCAGGATGAAGCCGCACCACGCGGTGGGGCAGGGGATCGCACGCACCTTCCAGAACGTGGCGCTGTTCAAGGGCATGTCGACGCTCGACAACATCATGGCCGGCCGCTCGGTGAAGATGAACCGGAACATCGGCTGGCAGATGCTCTGGCACGGGCCGGCGCTCAACGAGGAGATCGAGCACCGCAAGAAGGTCGAGGAGATCATCGATTTCCTCGAGATCCAGCACATCCGCCGCACGCCTGTCGGCAAGCTGCCCTACGGCCTGCAGAAGCGGGTTGAGCTTGGCCGCGCGCTGGCGATGGAGCCGTCGCTGCTGCTGCTCGACGAGCCGATGGCCGGCATGAACCTCGAGGAGAAAGAGGACATGAGCCGGTTCATCATCGACGTGAACCGCCAGCGCGGCACCACGATCGCGCTGATCGAGCACGACATGGGCGTGGTGATGGACCTTTCCGACCGCGTGGTCGTTCTCGACTACGGCAAGAAGATCGCCGACGGCACGCCGGACGAGGTCAAGTCGAGCAAGGACGTCATCGACGCCTATCTCGGCGTGGCGCATTAGACGGAGACAGACATGGACCTTTCGACCCTTCCGCTCACCCCCCTCGTCTCGCTGATCGCGGGCGTTCTCATCCTGATCATGCCGCGGCTGCTCAACTACATCGTGGCCTTCTACCTGATCTACATCGGCGTTACGGGCCTGTTCCCGCAGCTATTGGCCGGGTGAGCCTTTGAGCATGCGGCCGAAACCAACGTCGATGGCGGTCTTTCCGGAGCCGGAAGACTCGGGCGTGCGCATGCACGACGTGACCGCGCTGTCCGACAACTGGTATCATTTGAGCCGCTACATCTTCGACCTGCGGCTGCCCGATGGTTCGTGGCAGCGCCAGATGCGCGAGGCCTATGATCGCGGCAATGGCGCGACGATCCTCCTCTACAACCGCGCGCTTGGAACCGTCGTTCTGACGCGGCAGTTCCGCCTGCCCGCGTTTCTGAACGGCGTGGAGGACGGCCAGGTGATCGAGACGGCCGCCGGCCTGCTTGACGACGACAGCCCGGCCGAGGCGATCCGCCGCGAGGTCGAGGAAGAAACCGGCTACCGGATCGGCCACGCCGAAGAGGTCTTCGACGTCTTCATGAGCCCGGGTTCGGTGACCGAACGAATCCACTTCTTCATGGCGGAATATGATCCGTCGAACCGTCCCTCCAATGGCGGGGGCGTCGAGAGCGAGACCGAGAACATCGAAGTCATCGAGCTCGATTTCGAGCGGGCGCTGGCCATGGTGGCGTCGGGCGAGATCCGCGACGCCAAGACGATCATTCTTCTTTATCACGCGCGCATCAGGGGTGTTCTGTGAATATGCTCTACGACATCCTCATCAAGCCGTTCCAGGACATGTTCGGCGCGCCCGATTTCCTGCTTCAGGTGCTGTGGGAAGGGCTGGTCTCCGGCGTGCTCTACGCTCTGATCGCGCTCGGCTTCGTGCTCATCTACAAATCCTCGCGCATCTTCAATTTCGCGCAAGGCATCATGGTCGTCTTCGCGGCGCTGACGCTGGTCGGCCTGCATGAGAACGGCGTGCCGGCCTGGCTGGCGCTTCCGCTGACGCTGCTGGTCATGTTCGTGCTCGCCGTCGGCATCGAGCGCGTCGTGCTGCGGCCGCTGGTCAACCAGCCCGACATCATCCTGTTCATGGCGACGATCGGCATCACGCTGTTCCTCATCGGCTTCGGCGAGATCATCTTCGGCGGCGAGAACAAGGTTATGATCACGCAGGAGCTCGGCATTCCGACCGGTTCCTGGACCTTCGAGCCATGGGGCGGCTTCGTTTCGCTCGAACAGCGCGACGTCACGGCGGTCATCGGCTCGATCGTGCTGGTCGCCGGGCTTCTCCTGTTCCTCAACTACACGAAGATGGGCCGCGCCATCCGCGCGCTCGGCGACGATCACCAGGCGGCGCTGTCCGTCGGCATCTCGCTGTCGATGATCTGGGTGGTTGTCTGGTTCATCGCCGGCGTGATCGCGCTCGCCACGGGCATCGTCTGGGGCTCGCGCGCCGGCGTCTCCTTCGCGCTCGAAGTCATCGCCTACAAGGCTCTGCCGGTGCTGATGCTGGGTGGGCTCGAAAGCGTGCTCGGCGCGATCGTCGGCGGCCTTGCCATCGGCATCCTCGAAAAACTGTTCGAGATCTACTGGGGCCAGCCGCTGCTCGGCGGCAACACCGAAACCTGGTTCGCCTTCGTGCTGGCCCTCATCGTCCTGCTGTTCCGCCCGCAGGGGCTGTTCGGCGAAAAGATCATCGAGCGGGTGTAATCGACAATGCTCTACCGCACAGCCGGCCAGTTCAAGACGACCTACGCCGCGGACTTCGCGCTGTTTCCGGTGCGGCAGGACGCGATCCTGCTCGCCGTCATCCTGGCCTTCGCCTTCATCATCCTGCCGCTGACCGCGAACGAGTTCACCTTCCAGGCGCTGCTCATCCCGGTGCTGATCTATTCGCTGGCGGCGCTGGGTCTCAACATCCTGACCGGCTATGCCGGCCAGCTCTCGCTCGGCACCGGCGCCTTCATGGGCGTCGGGGCGTACGCCTGCTACAAGATCCTGACCATCTTTCCCGAGATCAACATCGTCATCGCGATCGCGCTTTCGGGCTTCTTCTCGGCGGCGGTGGGCGTGGCGTTCGGCATCCCGTCGCTGCGCATCAAGGGGTTCTATCTCGCGATCGCCACGCTGGCGGCGCAGTTCTTCCTGGTCTGGCTGTTCGAGAAATGGGCCTGGCTTTACAATTACAGCGCCTCGGGTGCGATCCAGGTGCCGAACATCACCATGTTCGGCGTCACCGTCGCCGGCCCGAACGCGTCGTCGATCACGCAATACTACTTCGTCCTGTGCGTCGTCGCACTGGTGACCTTCTTCGCGATCAACATCACGCGCGGGCGCATCGGCCGCATCTGGAAGTCGGTGCGCGACATGGACATCGCCGCCGAGCTCGTCGGCATCAATCTGATGAAGGCGAAGCTGTCGGCCTTCTTCGTCTCGTCCTACATCGTCGGCATAGCCGGCGCGCTGTTCGTCTTCCTTTGGCGCGGCGCGGCGGAACCGAACCTGTTCGACATCCCGCTGTCGTTCCGCGTGCTCTTCATCGCCATCATCGGCGGGCTTGGCTCGATTCTCGGCAATTTCCTCGGCGCGATCCTGATCGTCGCCATGCCGGTGGTGATCTCGTTCATCCCTGCCGCCATCGGCCTGCCTGTAAGCTCGTCGATGGTAGAGCACCTCAACATCATGATGATCGGCGCGCTGATCATCTTTTTCCTGATCGTCGAGCCGCATGGCCTCGCGCGTTTCTGGGCTGTCATCCGGGAGAAACTTATCATCTGGCCATTCCCGCACTGAGCGGGGCACAATAGCGGCCTAGCCGCCGCTGAATTCGGGGTTGGTTCGCCCGATCCGGACGGAAAAACGGACAAGTGGAGGAAATGAAATGAAGAAACTGACCAAGACTGCACTGCTTGCTTCCAGCGTTGCGCTGGCCGCGGCCTTCGCCGCGCCGGCGCTGGCGCAGGATACGATCAACCTGCCGAACCTGTCCTACCGCACCGGTCCGTTCGCCACGAGCGGCATCCCGCTCGCCAACGGCCAGCTCGACTATCTGACCATGATCAACGAGCGCGACGGCGGCCTGAACGGCGTGAAGCTGAACGGCGAGGAATGCGAGACCGGCTACAACACCGAAAAGGGCGTCGAGTGCTACGAGAAGACCAAGGGCACCGCCGTGGTGACCCAGCCCTGGTCCACCGGCATCACGCTCCAGGTCCTGCCGAAGTCGAACGTCGACAAGCGCCCGATCTTCGCCGCCGGTTACGGCTTCTCGGCGATGCAGGACGGCCAGACCTTCCAGTGGGCTTTCAACCCGCCGTCGTCTTATTGGGACGGCGCGTCGATCCTTCTCCAGACGATCTCCGACGGCAATCTGGACAATCTGAAGGGCAAGAAGATCGCCTTGCTGCATCTCGACCATCCGTATGGCAAGGAGCCAATTCCGCTGCTCGAGGAATATGCAAAGAAGCATGGCTTCACCCTGCTGCCGATCCCGGTCGGCCTGAAGGAGATGCAGAACCAGTCGGCGCAGTGGCTGCAGATCCGCCGCGAGAAGCCCGACTTCGTCCTGATGTGGGGCTGGGGCGCCATGAACGGCGGTGCGCTGACCGAGGCGGCCAAGACCGGCTACCCGATGAACCAGTTCCTCGGCATCTGGTGGTCGGGTCATGACGCCGACCTGAAGCTCGTCGGCGAGAAGGGCAAGGGCTACCGCTCGGTCTCCTTCAGCTTCCCGAACTCCGAATCCAAGGTGATGCAGGACGTCAAGAAGCTCGTCGTCGATGGCGGCAAGTCGAAGATCGACGCGGCCGCCGGCGAGTTCGACTCGGTCTTCTACCAGCGCGGCATCGTGCTCTCGGCCATCATGGTCGAGGCCGCGACCGAGGCGCAGAAGCAGTTCAGCACGAAGACGATCGACGCGGACCAGTTCCGCTGGGGCCTGGAGAACGTGAAGTTCACGCCCGAGCGCATCAAGGAACTGGGCCTCGACGGCATGGTCGTGCCGTTCTCGACGAGCTGCAAGGACCACACCGGTCATGGCGGCGGCTGGATCGTGGAATGGGACGGTGCGAAGTTCGTCAAGGCGAGCGACACGATCGTCCAGGCCGATCGCGCCACGATCGACGCGCTGGTGACGGTGAAGGCGAAGGAATATGCCGACGCCAACCAGCCCTGGGCGACGCAGACCTGCCAGTAAGCGCGCCTTCCTTCTCCCCGTTCACGGGGAGAAGGTGGTCCGCAGGACCGGATGAGGGGCGGCGCTAGCCTTCGAAAGTTTGCGCTGCCCCTCACTGTCCTGTCGGACATCTCTCCCCGTGAACGGGGAGAGAGTCGCCTGCCGCCATGCCCGGAGCCAAGATGTCTGAACCCGCCAAACTGCCCGACCCCGCCCAGCCGATCCTCTCGGTGAACAATATCGAGGTGATCTACGATCACGTGATCCTGGTGCTGAAGGGCGTTTCGCTGTCCGTCCCGACCGGCGGCATCACGGCGCTGCTCGGCGCCAACGGCGCGGGCAAGACCACGACGCTCAAGGCGATCTCGAACCTGCTACATGCTGAACGCGGCGAGGTGACCAAGGGCAACATCCTGTTCGAGGGTAAGGAGGTGCAGTCCCTGTCGCCGAACGATCTGGTGCGGCGCGGCTGCATCCAGGTCATGGAAGGCCGCCACTGCTTCGCGCATCTGTCGGTCGAGGACAATCTGATGACGGGCGCGTTCACGCGGCGCGACGGCAGCGGCGCGATCAATGCCGACCTCGAAATGGTCTACCAGTATTTCCCGCGCCTGAAAGTCCGCCGGACCAGCCAGGCCGGCTACACATCCGGCGGGGAACAGCAGATGACGGCGATCGGCCGCGCGCTGATGAGCCGGCCGAAGATGATCCTGCTCGACGAGCCGTCCATGGGCCTGGCGCCGCAACTCGTGGAAGAAATCTTCGAGATCGTGAAGAAGCTGAACGACGAGCAGGGCGTGTCTTTCCTGCTGGCCGAGCAGAACACCAATGTGGCGCTGCGCTACGCCAAATATGGCTACATCCTCGAATCCGGCCGTATCGTGCTCGACGGCGAGGCATCCGCCCTGCGCGAAAACGAGGACGTCAAGGAATTCTACCTCGGCGTCGGCGGCGAGGGCCGCCGCTCCTTCAAGGACGTGAAGCACTACAAGCGCCGCAAACGCTGGCTGGCCTGACCAGATTTATTCGGATACACGATCGTAAGCTTGCGCACGACCGCTGTGCGTTCGTTGCGCTGCGTCAAACGCGCCATTGCCCTGTTACAACCTTTTCGCTATGTGCGGCTGAGGTTGCTTGGAAGGGGAAATGCCATGGCTGACCATACGCCTGCCGGTCCGGTCGAACTCGGCGGAGAGATGGACTACGCGGAGCACGAGAAGACCTACAATTTTTTCCTGCATCTGGTGAAATATGGCTCGCTGGTCTGCGCCTCGCTGATGATCGCCATGGCCTTCGGTTTCTTTGCCGGGGGAGGCTTCATCTCATCCGCGATCCTTTTCGTGCTCATCTGCATCGTCGGCGCCTTCCTGCTGCGCTGATTGCCAAAGGGGGCGGTTCGCCCCCTTTTTTCTGAGATGCGTCGTCCGTGCGGCGACCTGGTTCTGGGAGGGAGACCGGCGTGAGCCAGACAGTTTTCGTGCCAAACGAAGGGCCGGCGGGCGAACCTCGCGTCGCAGCCTCTCCCGATACGGTGAGGCGCATCGCCGCGCTCGGTTTCGACGTGATCGTCGAGGCGGGCGCCGGCACGTTGTCGCGCATTCCCGACGCTGATTTCGCCAAGGCGGGGGCCACCATCGGCAAGGCCGGCGACAGCGCCAAGGCCGATGTCGTGCTGCGCGTGCGCCGTCCCTCTGATCTCAAGGGCTACAAATCAGGCGCGGTCGTCATCGCGATGATGGATCCCTATGGCAATGACGCCGCCGTCCAGGCCATGGCGAAGGCCGGCCTGACCGCGTTCACCATGGAATTCATGCCGCGCATCACCCGCGCGCAGGTCATGGACGTGCTGTCCTCGCAGGCGAACCTCGCGGGCTACCAGGCGGTGATCGATGGCGCGTCCGAATATGACCGGGCCTTGCCGATGATGATGACCGCCGCCGGCACCGTGCCTGCTGCGAAGATCTTCATCATGGGCGTCGGCGTCGCCGGCCTTCAGGCCATCGCGACCGCGCGTCGCCTCGGTGCGGTCGTCACGGCCACCGACGTTCGCCCGGCGGTGAAGGAACAGGTCGCCTCGCTCGGCGCGAAGTTCATCGCGGTCGAGGACGAGGAGTTCAAGCAGGCCGAGACCGCCGGCGGCTACGCCAAGGAAATGTCCAAGGAATATCAGGCGAAGCAGGCGGCGCTGACGGCCGACCACATCGCCAAGCAGGACATCGTCATCACCACCGCGCTGATCCCCGGCCGTCCGGCGCCGAAACTGGTGTCGGCAGCCATGGTCGCGTCGATGAAGCCCGGTTCGGTGCTGGTTGACCTCGCGGTCGAGCGCGGCGGCAATGTCGAAGGGGCCGAGGCCGGCAAGATCGTCACCACCGCCAACGGCGTGAAGATCGTCGGGCACACCAACGTGCCGGGCCGCGTGGCGGCATCCGCCTCGCTGCTCTACGCCAAGAACCTCTTCGCCTTCCTGGAGACGCTGGTCGACAAGGAGACGAAGGCGGTCAAGATCAACGCCGAGGACGAGCTCCAGAAGGCGACCATGCTGACGCATGGCGGCCAGGTCGTTCATCCGGCCTTCGCCGGCAAGGCCGAGGCTCCGGCTAAACATGTCGAGCCGTCCACCATCGAAGCGAAGACGGTGGCCAAGGCCGGCGCGGGCAAGGCTCCCGCCAAGGGGCCGGCCAAACATGTCGAGAAACCCGCTGCCAAGGCGAAGAAGAAGGGGGACGCGTGATGGAGAAGTCCGGTCTCGAAGCCGCGCTCGACCAGCTTGAGAAGGCCGTCTCGTCGGTGCGCATGGCGCTTGCCGATGATCAGCTCGCCGACGCCGCCGGCGCGGTCGCCCATGGCGTCTCCGGCGGGGCGATCGATCCCTTCGTCTTCCGCCTTGCCATCTTCGTGCTGGCGATCTTCGTCGGCTACTACGTGGTGTGGTCGGTCACCCCGGCGCTGCACACGCCGCTGATGGCGGTGACCAACGCCATCTCGTCGGTCATCGTGGTCGGCGCGCTGCTCGCGGTCGGCATCTCGGCCTCCGGCCTCGCCACCGGCTTCGGCTTCATCGCGCTGATCCTCGCCTCGGTGAACATCTTCGGCGGCTTCCTCGTCACCCAACGCATGCTCGCCATGTACAAGAAGAAGGACAAGTAACGTGTCGGCCAACGTCGCTTCCTTCCTCTACCTCGTCTCGGGCATCCTGTTCATCCTGGCGCTGCGCGGCCTGTCGCATCCGACGACCAGCCGTCAGGGCAACATCTACGGCATGATCGGCATGGGGATCGCGATCCTCACCACGCTCGCGCTGGCGACGCCGTCGCTGACCGGCTTCGGCCTGATCGTGCTCGGCCTCGTCATCGGCGGCGGCGCGGGCGCGTTCATCGCGCGGCGCATCGCCATGACCTCGATGCCGCAGCTCGTCGCGGCGTTCCACTCGCTGGTCGGCCTCGCCGCCGTCATGGTGGCCGCCGCCGCGTTCTACGCGCCGGAGAGCTTTGGCATCGGCACGGCTTCGACCGCCGCCGACGGCACGGTCGTGCGCGACATTCACGGCCAGGCGCTGGTCGAAATGGCGCTCGGTATCGCGATCGGCGCGATCACCTTCACCGGCTCGGTCATCGCCTTCCTGAAGCTCGACGGCCGCATGTCGGGCAAGCCGATCATGCTGCCGGCTCGCCATCTGGTGAACATCGCCCTCGGCGTGGCGCTCGTCGTGCTGATCTTCCTGCTGGTCACGACCGAATCGACGACGATCTTCTGGCTGATCGTGCTCGTCTCGCTCGCGCTTGGCGTGCTGCTGATCATCCCGATCGGCGGCGCCGACATGCCGGTCGTCGTGTCCATGCTCAACTCCTATTCGGGTTGGGCGGCGGCTGCGCTCGGCTTCACGCTCGGCAATCTGGCGCTGATCATCACGGGCGCGCTGGTCGGCTCGTCCGGCGCGATCCTGTCCTACATCATGTGCAAGGGCATGAACCGCTCCTTCATCTCGGTTATCCTCGGCGGCTTCGGCGGCGAGACGGCCGCGGCTGCCGACGATGGCGTCCAGCGCACGGTCAAGACCGGCGCGGCGGACGACGCAGCCTACCTCATGATGAACGCGCAGAAGGTCATCATCGTGCCCGGCTACGGCATGGCGGTCGCCCAGGCGCAGCATGCGCTGCGCGAAATGGCCGACAAGCTCAAGGCCAACGGCGTGGAGGTGAAATACGCCATCCACCCGGTCGCGGGCCGCATGCCCGGCCACATGAACGTGCTGCTGGCCGAAGCCAACGTGCCGTACGATGAGGTGTTCGAGCTGGAGGACATCAACTCCGAGTTCGCGCAGGCCGACGTCGCCTATGTCATCGGCGCCAACGACGTCACCAACCCGTCCGCGCGCGACGACAAGGCCTCGCCGATCTACGGCATGCCGATCCTCGACGTCGACAAGGCGCGCACCTGCCTGTTCGTCAAGCGCTCGCTCGGCTCAGGCTATGCCGGCATCGACAACACGCTGTTCTACAAGGACGGCACCATGATGTTGCTCGGCGACGCCAAGAAGATGACCGAGGAAATCGTCAAGGCGATGGACCACTAGGGCTTCGGACAGGACGTTCCCGAATTCGATCGAGCGGCGCCGGATCACCTCCGGCGCCGTTTGCGTATGATCCCCTTTTTCGTGCGACCTTTTACGCGCATAGTTCCCGGCGAGAGGGGAGCAAATGGCAAAAAGCGCGTTTCGTCCACCCGCCAAGGATAGAGCCGACGAGCCGAAACAGGCGGTGGTCATCGTCCACGGAATGGGCGAACAGGCCCCGATGTCGACGCTTCGCGGGTTCGTCGATACCGTCTGGACGCGCGATACATCGCTGCGGCGCATCTATCGTTCGGACCAGCCCGTCGATGATGAGGATGGAAATCAGGTCTGGCTGACGCCCGACGACGCGACCGGGTCGTACGAACAGCGCCGCTTCACCACCCCTTACGATGTCAAAGATCGGCGAACGGATTTCTTTGAGCTCTACTGGGCCGACATTACCCAGGGCAATACGCTTCAGAGGATGTGGGCGCTGGTCCGCTCGCTCATCTTTCGGCGTCGGCGCGATATTCCCGACGATGCGCTCAAGCTGCACCGGGCGCTCATCGCTGCGACCATAATCGTGGCCTTGGCCCTGCTTCTCGCGTCGTCGGGCTGGTGGTTCGGCTTCCTGCCGCTTTGGCTTGCACTCATGGTGGGATTGTTCGCCGTGGCTGTCATGGGTGCGGTCCGAGGCTTCGTCCTGCCTTATTTCGGCGATGTGGCCGCTTATGTGAAGGCGGAGGCCGCGACGGTCGAGAAACGGGCGGAGGTGAGGAAGCGTGGGCTCGCATTGTTGAGGCGGCTCAATGATGATCCGCGCTACGACCGGATCGTCATCGTTGCCCACAGCCTCGGTTCGATCATCGCTTATGATCTGATCCAGATTTTGTGGGCGCAATGCCGACCTGATCAGATCGAGGTCAAGCGGGACCGCGATATCAAGGCGGCGATCGATGCGGTCGCAGCCTATGCAATTTTGCCCGACCATCTACGTGACCATCGCAAATCCGGCTCGCCTTTGAGTTCTGGACCGGGCTACGAGGAATTCCGCAAACGGCAATGGGTGCTGTTCAGCGCGCTGAAGACGCCTCGGCATGGACGGGTCTGGAAGTTCAGCGATTTCGTGACCCTGGGCAGCCCGCTCTCCCATGCGGAGTTCCTCACGACGACGAATGCCGAAGAATGGGCTCTTCGTGTCGCCGAGCGGAGCATCTCGCTTTGTCCGCCGCTTTCCGAAAAGCCGGAAAAGCCTGAACCGGGCAAAGCGCCGAAGCCGCGCATCCTCTACCGGAGCGGGCGCAACAAAGAGACGAAGCAGGTTCAGCACGCCGTCCACCACGCTGCGGCATTCGCGGCGACCCGCTGGACCAACATCTATGACAAGGGCAATGGTTGGCTGACCGGCGATCCGTTCTCCGGGCCGCTCGACGAGAACTTCGGGCCGGGCGTGGAGAATATCCGCGTCAAACTGGTGGGCTCGCTTGGCCGCGTCTTCACGCACACCCTCTATTGGGACTTGCCGGCCGAGGGCGAAGCCGACGACCACATTCGTGCGCTCCGCGACGCGGTCGACCTGCGGCGGTCGCTTGAGCCCTGAGGAACTGCGGTGACCGTTGTGCGCGCCCTATCTCCCCCCTTGCGGGGGAGAAAGCGAAATCAGCATCTTAGCTCGCCCCGGCCTTTGGCCGGTCTTCGCGAGCTAAGTGCTAGATTTCGCAAGAGAGGGGCGGCCTCTCGTTCGATACCCCTCACCAGGTTCGGCTAGCGGCTCGGCACAGCCTCGCCGAGCCTCACCATCCTCTCCCGCAAGGGGAGAGGTAGCGGCGGCGGCCAAAGAGGACAAAATCCGGCCCGTCGAAAAATTCTTCCCAATCTTTCCAACCGCTTACGCCAACCGCCCACCGCAATCTATCCACAACCGTCTCACCGGCCTCATCATGCCGCAATGACACGGAGCAGGCGATGAACGGCGAGAGAACCATGGACACAGACGTGCTGCGGCGGCTCGCCGCGCTGCTCCTGTTCATGGCCCATCTCGCCTGGCGCACCACCGGCGAGCGCGCATCCCTGCGCGCCGACAGGCTGTTCTATCTCGGCCAGGCCGAGGCGATCGCGATGGCGTTCGCCGCCGGCGAGGAGAGGGATGAGGGCCACAGGCAGGCGGCGCTCACCACGCTTGGCCGCCGCAGCGACCGGGTCGAGGCGCTGCGCCTGTCGCTATCGCTCCGGCTGCTGGCGCTGATCGTGCTCAACATCGCGGCGCAGACCGACCGCCCGCCGCAGCCGCTGCTGCGTGTGAGATCCGGCCCGACAGCCGGGACGGAGACCGGCGAAAGCCGCCCGGCTCCCGCGTTCCGGCGCGGCTGGGCGGCCCGCGCGCCGCCGCTCGACACCTCGTGAACGCGCCTTCCATCCGTCAGACCGCCGATTTCCACTAGCGAGGCCTCCGCCGCGCCCGCTGGCGTTCGCCCTGCGCTACCGAGACCAGAAGCCGGCCCATCTCGCAGCCGGCTCCTTGCTTGTCGTCGCACTGGTCAGCAAATAGTGTCTGGACAAGCATCGGTCGCTGGGGAAAAGAGGCCCCTCTTTCCGCCGCAAGGGGGTTCCGTGGTCAAGCGTTTCATCATCGCCATCATCCTGCTCGCGATCGTCGCCGGCGGCATCATCGGTTTCAACATATTCCGCGATCAGGCGATCCAGCAGTTCTTCGCCAACATGCCGGTGCAGCCGATGACGGTGTCGACGGTGAAGATCGAGCCGGTGACCTGGACGCCGGGCATCGAGGCGATCGGCACCGTCAGCGCCGCGCAGGGCGTGGACCTGACCGTCGAGACAAACGGCATCGTCAAGGAGCGCCCCTTCGACGCCAACCAGCAGGTCGCCAGGGACGCGGTGCTGTTGCAGCTCGACGACGCGGTGCAGCGCGCCGACCTGGAATCCGCCAAGACGCAGGCCGCGCTCGACCAGCAGTCGCTCGATCGCGCCATCGCACTGCAAAAGCGCGGCGTCGGTTCCGAAGTGTCGGTGGACGCCGCCCGAGCCGCGGCCCAGACCTCGGCGTCGACGGTCACCAAGTTGCAGGCGGTGCTCGACCAGAAGATCCTGAAGGCGCCATTCGCCGGCACGATCGGCATTCCGCGCGTCGAGCTTGGACAATACATCACGCCGGGAACGGTGGTCGCGACCTTGCAGGATCTGGAGACCATGCGCGCCGATTTCTCGATTCCCGAGCAGGATCTCGGCAGCCTGAGGCTCGGCCAGCCGGTTGTCTTCGGCCTGAACAGCCAGAACATGCCGTTCACCGGTTCGATCACCGGCATCGATCCCAAGGTGGACCCGCAGAGCCGGCTGGTGTCGGTCCGCGCCGAGATCACGAACCCGGACAGAAAACTGTCGCCCGGCCAGTTCGTACAGGTCCGCGTCGAACTGCCGAAGGAGAGCAATGTCATCGCTATTCCGGATACGGCGCTGGTGACCAGCCTCTATGGCGATTTCGTCTTCGTGGTGAAGCCTGCAGAGGCCAAGGCGGCGCCCGCCGCTCCCGCGGCCGCGGAAGGCGGCGCGCAGCAGCCGGCCGCGCCGCAGCTCGCGGTCTCGCAGGTCTTCGTCAAGGTTGGCCGCCGCTCCGGCAGGCAGGTCGAAATCCTCGAGAATCTGAAGGCCGGAGACGAGATCGTCAGCGCCGGCCAGAACCGCCTGTCCAACGGCACGCCCGTAACCGTCGACAATACGGTAACGCCCGATCAGACCGCGACGAAGGCGGCGGCGCAATGAGCTTCTCCGACATCTTCATTCGTCGTCCTGTAATGACGACGGTCGTCGCGATCATGATCCTGCTGCTCGGCTTCCAGGGACTGTTCAATCTGACGGTGCGCGAATATCCGGAGGTCGAGGAGACGGTCGTCACCGTCACCACGCTCTATCCCGGCGCCAGCCCGGACCTGATCCAGGGCTTCATCACCGCGCCCATCGCTGCCGCCGTCTCGACCACCGAGAACATCGACTATGTCACGTCGCAGAGCCGGCCGTCGGCCAGCGTCGTGACGGTGCAGATGAAGCTCGGGGCCAATCCCGACGTGGCGCTGACCGAAGTCATGTCGAAGGTTCAGCAGGTGCGAAGCCAGTTGCCGGCCGACGCCGAGGACCCGACCATCGTCAAGGGCACCGGACAGCAGTTCGCGATCATGTATCTGGCAGTGCAGAACCCCAACATGACCGCCGAGCAACTGACGGAATATATCGAGCGCGTCATCCGCCCGCGCATGTCAACCATTCCCGGCGTCGCCGAGGTTCAGGTGCTTGGCGCCGCGAACTATTCGATGCGGGTGTGGATCGACCCGGTCAAGCTCGCGTCGCGCAAGATGACGGCTGCGGAGGTTCTGGCCGCGATCAACAGCTCCAACTTCCTCGCCGCGCCCGGCAAGACCAAGGACCAATACGTCTCCTATTCGATCACGATGAAATCGACCTTGCAGACGCCGGAGGCGTTCGCACAGATTCCGCTCAAGGCGGACCAGAACGGCATCGTGCGGCTGAGCGACGTCGCGCGTGTCGAGCTCGCCGCCGAATCAACCGATACGGTCGTCAATTTCAACGGGACGCGCGGCACCTTCGTCGGCATCTTCCCGACGCCGTCTGCCAACCCGCTCGATACCGCCAGCGCGGTGATCGACGAACTGCCAGCCATCCAGGCGAGCCTGCCCGACGGCATGTCTATGCGCATGGTCTACAACGCCACGGAAACGATCAGCGCCTCGATCGAGGAAGTGTTCAAGACAATCGGCGAGGCCGTGCTCATCGTCGTGGTGGTGATCCTGCTCTTCCTCGGCTCGTTCCGCTCGGTGCTGATGCCGGTCGTCACCATTCCGCTGTCGCTGATCGGCGTCTGCTTCCTGCTTTTCCTGATGGGTTATTCCATCAACCTGCTGTCGCTGCTGGCCATGGTGCTCGCCATCGGCCTCGTCGTCGACGACGCGATCGTGGTGGTGGAGAACATCCACCGCCATATCGAGGAAGGCATGACGCCGATGCAGGCGGCCTTCAAGGGCATGAGCGAGATCACGACCGCCGTCGTCGCCATGACGATCACGCTCGCCGCGGTGTTCGCGCCGCTGGCATTCACCGGCGGCCTCACCGGCTCGCTGTTCCGCGAATTCTCGCTCACGCTGGCGGGCGCGGTCGTCATCTCCGGCCTCGTGGCGCTGACCGTGACGCCGATGATGGCGGCGCGTATCCTCAAGGCCGGCAATCACAGCCGTTTCCAGCAGATCGTCGATGGCACGTTCGACCGGGTCGCCAACCGTTATGAGCGGCTGGTGCGCGGCTCTCTCAATTTCCGGCCGGTCACCCTGCTCGTGGTCGCCGTGCTCGTCGGCGTCACCGGCTACATGTTCACCAAGACGTCGAGCGAGCTTGCGCCGGAAGAGGATGCGGGCGCGCTGTTCGCGCTGGTCACCGGCCCGCGTTACGCCACATCCGAATACACGTCGCTCTACATGGACCAGATCCGCGAGGTGACGAAGGACCTCGAAGAACTCGATATCTCCTTCTCGGTCGTCGGCCTCGGCAGCGAGGTCAACACCGGCTTCTCGGTCTGGGTGTTCAAGGACTGGTCCGAGCGGCAACGGTCGCAGAAGGAACTCCAGGCCGACATCCAGGCGCGGCTCGGCAAGATCGCCGGCGTGCAGGCGCTGGTCTTCGCCCCGCCCTCGCTTCCCGGCGCGGGCGGCGGCCTGCCGATCTCGCTGGTGGTCCAGTCGACCGGCGATCCGAGCCAGGTGTTCGAGGTCGCCGACGAAATCCGCCAGAAGGCGCAGGCCAGCGGCCGCTTCATCATCGTCCAAAGCTCGCTCGCCTTCGACGCGCCGCAGGTCACGGTGTCGATCGACCGCGACCGCGCGGCGGCGCTCGGCCTGCCGATCCGAGATATCGGCACGACGCTCGGCCTGCTCGTCGGCGGCGGCGCGATCGCGCAATTCGACCGCGATTCCAACAGCTACGACATCATCATGCAGGTGCCGGAGCAATACCGCGCCAATCCGCAGCGGCTGGGCGAATTCTTCGTGCGCAGCGCCTCGGGCGAGATGGTGCCGCTGTCGGCGGTCGTGACCATCACGACGAACTCTTCGCCGGCCTCGATCGAGCAGTTCAACCAGCTCAATTCCTCGACCATCTCGGCCTTGCCGCTGCCCGGCGTCACCACCGGCGACGGGCTGGCGACGATCGAGAACATCGCGCGGCCGCTGCTGCCCACCGGCTTCTTCATCGACTATTCCGGTCAGTCGCGGCTTGAGAAGGGGCAGGGCAACACCATCTTGATCGCCTTCGGGCTGGCCGTCATCGTCATCTACCTCGTTCTGGCGGCACAGTTCGAAAGCTTCCGCGACCCACTGATCGTGCTTATGTCGGTGCCGCTCTGCATCTTCGGCGCGATCCTGCCGCTGAACATCGGGCTCGGAACGCTCAACATCTACACGCAGGTCGGGCTGATCACGCTGATCGGCCTGATCACGAAGCACGGCATCCTGCTGGTCGAATTCGCCAATCAGCAGCGCGAGGAACACGGATTGTCGGCCGTCGACGCGATCGTCGCCTCGGCCAAGGTGCGCCTGCGCCCGATCCTGATGACAACGGCCGCCATGGCGCTTGGCGTCGTGCCGCTGATCATCGCTCAAGGCGCCGGCGCCGCGGCTCGCTATTCGATGGGCCTGGTGATCTTCACCGGCATCCTGATCGGAACGATGTTCACGTTGTTCGTCGTGCCGATGTTCTACACGTTTCTGGCTAGCAAACATGCCGCCCGCCATGACGAAAGCGGCGAGGTGGTCGCCCACCCCGCCGAGTAATCTGGCTCTCGCTTAGGCCGCGCGGCGCCTTAGTTGGCGCTGCGGAGCTGGAACTGCGACACGCCAAGCGCGACGTTCAGGCCGGTCTGCGCCTCGACGCTGATGGGCTGCAGCGAGAAGGCGGATTCCGATCCGCCGATCAGGACGTTCGCGCCAGCGCCGACGCCGACCGTCGCGCCCGCGCTCGCGCCGACATAGTCGCCGGCCAGTGCGCCCGCCGCGTATTTGTTTCCCACAGGCGCGAGCACGAGCCACTTCATCACGACGTCTCCGGTCGCACCGACATCGAGGCCATACTTTCGCACCACGCCGAAATAGGCTTCGGGCCCGAATTTGGAGTCCGTCGGCGTGAAGGTGCAGCGCAAATCCTTGGTGGACGTGATGATCATGCCCGCACCGCCCTCGATGACGCAGTCGAGCACGCCGAGTTCGACGCCGTCCTGAGCCGCCTGAGCCTGGCTGATGGTAAGCAACGCCGCCGCGACAGCCGCGGCCGAGATCATGGAGCGCACGATAACCTCCTCAAAAAATCGCGCGCAACCGCTGTGCGGATGCGCGACGAACCCTTCGAAGGATCAACTCGCACGCTGCTGTTTGGTTCCGGCGGGCGGCCGGGTCGGGCGCGTCAGCCTGTGCGGCGCAGGCCGTCTACTGCCGGCTTGTAGTTCGGATCGAGCCGCACCGCCTCGCGATAGGATTTTGCGGCCTTGGCCTTGTCGCCCTGGCGCTCATAGGCGAGCGCCTGGTTGGCCCAGCTCTCCGCCACCTTGCCGTTCAGATTGATGGCGGTGTTGAAGTCGGCGAAGGCGTTGTCGACATCGTTCTTCGCCAGATAGGACAGGCCACGGCCGTTGTATGGCTCGGGCGAGCTCGATGACAGCGAAATGGCGCGCGAGAAATCCTCGATCGCGAAATCGTGCTGGCCGCGCACCTGGTAGAGCAGGCCGCGGCGGTGGTAGGCGCGCGGGTCCGTCGTGTCGAGCTGGATCGCCCGCTCGAAATCGTTGAACGCGTCCTGTATGCGCCCGGCGGTGCGATAGACCTCGCCACGACCGATATAGGCGGTGTCGTAGTTGGAATTGATCTGGAGCGCGCGGTTGTAGTCGGCGATCGCCGCCTGGTTGTTGCCGGTGAAGCGGTGGATCAGGCCGCGATTCGCATAGGCCTGATAGAAATCCGGCTTCAGCTTGATGGCGGTGTCGAAATCCTTCAGCGCTTCGGCGTAGCGCCCGCCGCTGCCATAGGCATAGCCGCGGGTGTTGTAGGCTTCCGGGTCGCGCGGGTTGCGGTCGACGACGGCGCTGAGCGAGGCGATGTTCTGGCTCGAACCCTGCTCGACCTCGACGGTGGCGATATCGGTGACGGTCGCGGTCTGGCACCCCGCCAGGGTCAGCAACGCCATCAGCGCGGCAGACATTAACGCTGTGCGGGCAGGAACCGGACTGTCGGGACGGGCAACGCTCATGTCGCGCATTCTCTCGGGTCTTTGCCGCCGGTCGGCGGGGCAGGGGCAATTGCCCGGCAAACAAAAAGGCGCGGCAACCGACCGCGCCAATTTCCTATGCGTCGAAAAGGACGAAAAAGCGGCGATTACGAGCGCGGGGCTGCGGGCGTGCGCGGGGCCGGCTTCGGCGTCGCGGGCAGCAGGCCTTCGCGCTGCAGCTTCTTGCGGGCCATCTTGCGGGCGCGGCGAACGCCTTCCGCCTTCTCGCGCGCACGCTTCTCCGAGGGCTTCTCGTAGTGGTCGCGCATCTTCATTTCGCGGAAAATACCTTCGCGCTGCATCTTCTTCTTGAGCGCGCGGAGCGCCTGGTCAACATTGTTATCGCGAACGAGT
>Ga0209792_1000385_pt1 | contig 34809 bp, 31 predicted proteins | sample EBPBio142005_DNA_FD_185860 | JGI IMG/M metagenome (GOLD analysis project Ga0209792, IMG submission 185860) | Wastewater treatment Type I Accumulibacter community from EBPR Bioreactor in Madison, WI, USA - Reactor 1_6/14/2005_ DNA (SPAdes)... | ecosystem: Engineered > Bioreactor > EBPR >... | reverse complement strand
CTGGAATGTATGATCGAGCCAGAGCCGGGAAGGGGTCGCGCGGAACAGATGATAATGCGCCGCGAATGTGCGCCAGATCGCGCGCGGATCGGTCTCGATAGGGCCGCCGTCGATGCGCGGCACGCCGAGCTTTTCCAGCGGCACGCCCTGGCTGAACAGCATGCGGAACACATAGTGGTCCGGGACGACCATCAATTGCGACGGGTCGGCGAAGTTCTCGTTCTCGGCAAACCAGCGGGGATCGGTATGGCCGTGCGGGCTGACGATCGGGAGGCTGCGCACCTCGGCATAGAGCGAGCGCGCGATGGCCCTGGCCGCAGGATCGGCCGGAAACAGGCGATCTTCGCTCAACAGGGACACGCCGGACTTTCCTCCCTAGAAATCCTGGGCGGTTATCTGGTATGGAACCATACATGTGATGTCAACTCGCAATTCGAAAAATTTGTATGATGAATATTGAAGCCCTTGATCTGACCGAAGATATACGCCCGAACATGTCGCGGCGCATCGCCCAGGCGCTGCGCGACGCGATCGTGACTCTGGAACTGAAACCCGGCGACACGGTCTCGGAGAGCGACATCGCCACCCGTTTCGGCGTGTCGCGCCAGCCGGTGCGCGAGGCGTTCATCCAGCTCTCGGAGCAGGGGCTGGTGCGGGTGCGGCCGCAGCGGTCGACGGAGATCGTGCGCATCTCGATCCGCGACGTGCTCAACGCGCGTTTCGTGCGCGCCGCGCTCGAGGTGGCGGTGGTGCGCAAGGCGGCGGAACTGGGCGCCAGCCTGAAACCCGACACGTTCGACGAGGTGTTCGCGCGGCAGACCGCCGCGTCGGACGCCAACGACTACCGAGCCTTCCACCTGCAGGACGACGCGTTCCACCGCATGATCGCGCGGATCGCCGGCCACGACTATGTCTGGAAGCTGATCGACGCGCAGAAGATCCAGATGGACCGCGTGCGCTACCTGTCGCTGGCGCTCGGCATGCCGGTGACGATCGAGGAGCACCGGGCGATCGCCCGCGCCATCCTCGCCGGTGACGCCGACGGTGCCGAGGCGCTGATGCGCGCGCATCTCTACAAGATCGACACGACGATCTACCAGATCAGGGACCTGAACCGGGAATATTTCGCGGATGAGTAGCGCCCTTATCTCTCCCCCTGCGGGAGAGAAAGCGAAATCAGCATCTTAGCTCGCCCGGCCTTGGCCGGTCTTCGCGAGCTAAGTGCTAGATTTCGCAAGAGAGGGGCTTATGACTTTGAAGTTGCCCCTCTCTTGGATTTTCTACGACTTAGCGTGCGCGACGGCCTGCGGCCTGCTTCGCTAAGATCGTGAAAATCCATTCTCCCCCGCAAGGGGGGAGAAGAATGGCGCTACAGCTTCGTCCAGGCGGCGTTCTTCTTCGACGATTTCACGCAGGCCTCGACGAAGGCGACGCCCTCGACGCCATCCTGCACGGTTGGATAGACCACGTCCTTAGCCGGCTTGCCGCCCTTCTTGCGCGCGGCGCGGATGGCGCGTGCGGCCTCCGCATAGATCGTTGCAAACCCTTCCAAATAACCTTCCGGGTGGCCTGACGGGATGCGGCTGACGCGCGCCGCGGCAGGCCCGGCGCCCGCGCCCGCGCGGGTCAGCAGCATCTTCGGTTCGCCGAACGGGGTGAACCACAAATGGTTCGGCTGTTCCTGGCTCCACTCGATGCCGCCCTTGGTGCCGTAGACGCGCAGCTTCAGCGCGTTCTCATTGCCCGGCGCGACCTGGCTCGCCCACAGCATGCCCTTCGCGCCGCCCCCATTTCCAACAGGTTTGAAGCGCAGCATGACATGGGCGTTGTCGTCGAGCAGGCGGCCCGGCACGAACGCCTTCAGGTCGGCGGAGAGGGAATCCAGTTCGAGCCCCGACACGAAGCGCGCCAGATTATAGGCATGCGTGCCGATGTCGCCGGTCGCGCCGCCTGCGCCCGACTGTTTGGGATCGGTGCGCCACACCGCCTGTTTCGCGCCCGTGTCCTCGACCTTGGTGGTGAGCCAGTCCTGCGGATACTCGGCCTGGATGACGCGGATCTCGCCGAGTTTCCCCGACTGAACCATATCCCGCGCGTGGCGGATCATCGGATAGCCGGTATAGTTGTGCGTCAGCACGAACACCTTTCCGGATTTCGCCACTAGCGCCGCTAGCTTCTTCGCGTCCGCCAGGTTCGACGTCAGCGGCTTGTCGCAGATCACGTGGATGCCGGCGTCGAGGAACGCCTTGGCCGCCGGATAATGCATGTGGTTCGGCGTGACGATCGACACCGCCTCGATGCCGTCCGCGCGAGCGGCTTCAGCTTTCGCCATCTCGGCGAACGACCCGTAGCTGCGCGACGGGTCGAGCCCGATCTCCGCGGCGGACGCCTTCGCCTTTTCCGGATTGGCCGACAGCGCGCCGGCCACAAGCTGGAACTCGCCATCGAGGCGGGCCGCGATGCGGTGCACGCCGCCGATGAACGCGCCCTGCCCGCCGCCCACCATGCCGAGCCGGATCGGGCCGTTTCCGGATTCGGTTTTCCTGCCGCTGACCATGATTTTCCTCCGGAAAATGGCAGTAGGGCAGTAAGGCAATAGGGCAGCAAGCGAACAATCGATCGCGCCGGTTTCCCCTACTGCCCTACTCCCCTATTGCCCTACTGCCTTAGATCCCCATCAATTTCCGCAGCGCCGCCTTGTCCGGCTTGGCGCCTGCGAAATCGTCGAACGCCTTTTCGGTGACGCGGATGATGTGGCCGGCGATGAAGGGCGCGCCCTCGGCGGCGCCGTCCTCCGGGTGCTTCAGGCAGCATTCCCATTCCAGCACCGCCCATGAGTCGTAGCCGTACTGCGCGAGCTTGGAGAAGATGCCGGAGAAGTCGACCTGACCGTCACCCAAAGAGCGGAAGCGGCCGGCGCGGTTCACCCAGCCCTGATAACCCGAATAGACGCCCTGCCGGCCGTCGGGATTGAACTCGGCGTCCTTCACGTGAAACGCCTTGATGCGCTCGTGATAGATGTCGATGAAGGCGAGATAGTCGAGCTGCTGCAGCAGGAAGTGCGACGGGTCGTAATTGATGTTCGCTCTGCTGTGGCCTTTGACCTGATCCAGAAACATCTCGAAGGTCGCGCCGTCGAACAAATCCTCGCCCGGATGGATCTCGTAGCAGACGTCGACGCCGGCGTCGTCATGGGCGTCGAGGATCGGCTTCCAGCGCTTGCCGAGCTCGGTGAAAGCCTCCTCGATCAGGCCGGCCGGCCGCTGCGGCCAGGGATAGAGATAGGGGAAGGCGAGCGCGCCGGAGAAGGTGACGACGGCCTTCAGGCCGAGATTCTTGGAGGCCTTCGCGCCCCACATCATCTGCTCGACCGCCCATTTCTGCCGGGCCTTCGGATTGTTGTGCACGGCGGGCGGCGCGAAGCCGTCGAACATCGAGTCGTAGGCCGGATGCACCGCGACGAGCTGGCCCTGCAGGTGCGTCGACAGTTCGGTGATCTCGACGCCGGCGTCCTTGCAGATGCCTTTGACCTCATCGCAGTAGGTTTTGGAGGATGCCGCCTTCTTCAGGTCGAACAGCCGTCCGTCCCAGGTCGGGATCTGGATGCCCTTGTAGCCCAGGCCCGCCGCCCATTTGGCGATCGACGGCAGCGAATTGAACGGCGCGGCGTCACCCCCGAACTGCGCCAGAAAAATGGCGGGACCCTTCATCGTCTTCGGCATACCGATCCTCCCAGATCACTTGCGGGCCGCATCCAGCCATATTTTCATGCGCCGGAACAGCCTCGATTTTTCGCTTTGGCCGCACGATACTGGTATGACCAACGCGTCGGCGGCGGTCAAGTCCGATCGACGCCGCCAAAGCAGCTAATCTGGTTCAAAAATACCGGCGAATTGCAGTTTTCCGCAGCATCGCGGTAATTTTCAAACGCCCGGCCCGGTCGCTTGCGGCTGTTCTCAAAATGGTTTAGCAGGTGATCAGCCTGAATTTGGTCCAACCAGTTTGATGCTGGACGGTCCGGAAATACGAGGCGTCCGGGATCATGGGTTCGTTCGGGCGTCCATACTGGAGAGGAGACACCATGCATTTGTCGACACACAACTGGATGCGCGCCGAGCCGCTCGACACGACGCTGCGCCGCATCAAGAAGTTCGGCTACGAGTCGATCGAGATTTCCGGCGAGCCCGAGCAGTACAAGACCAGGGAGACGCGCGCCTCGCTGAAGGAGCACGGCATCCGCTGCTGGGGTGCGGTGACGCTCATGCTCGGCGACCGCAACCTCGCCGCCAGGGACCAGGGCCAGCGCGAGCGCTCGGTGCAATACGTCAAGGACGTGCTGACCATGGTGTCGGAGCTGGACGGCGAGATCATCACGCTGGTGCCGGCCACCGTCGGCAAGGTCGTGCCGGACGGCACCGAGGAAGAGGAGTGGAAGTGGGTGGTCGACGCCACCCGCGAATGCTTCAGCCACGCCAGGAAGGTCGGCGTGCGCGTCGCGGTCGAACCGCTCAACCGTTTCGAGACCTATCTGTTCAATCGCGGCGAGCAGGCGATGGCGCTGGCCGACGCGGTTTCGCCCGACTGCGGCATCTGCCTGGACGCCTACCACATCCACATGGAGGAATTCGACGTCAAGGAAGCGATCATGAAGGCGGGCAAGCGCCTGTTCGACTTCCACGTCGCCGACAACAACCGCTTCGCCGCGGGCCTCGGCACGATCAACTGGAAGCAGCTCGTCGGCTGGCTGAAGGAAGCCGGCTATGACGGCGCGCTGACCAACGAGTTCGTCGCGCCGGTCGACCGCACGCCGGCGGCCCGCTATCCGGACATGGTCGAGCGCAACCCGGTCGACATCTCGCCCGAACAGCTCAAGTTCATCCAGGACCACGGCTCGAGCCTGCTGACCGAGAAGTTCTACACCGACCAGATGCGCATCACGGCCGAAACGCTGCTGCCGCTGATTAAGTAACTGGCGGCAGCGCCATGTCATTACCCCCACCCCGTACCCCTCCCCGCAAGGGGGAAGGGGATTCTGCGACGCCGACGCCCGTCGATCGAAGGGCGTCTCGGTCGACGCCCCCCTCCCCCTTGCGGGGAGGGGTACGGGGTGGGGGTGCCTGTCGTTTGGCGACAGGAGAACCCACATGAAGATTTCAAAAGTTCAAGCCTGGTGGGTCCAGGTGCCCATCGAAGCCGCTCGCCAGCACAGGAGCGACTTCGGCCAGATCACCACATTCGACGCGGCGATCGTCCGCGTCGAGACCGATTCCGGCATTGTCGGCTGGGGCGAGGGGAAAAACGCTGCCGGCAGCGCGGGAACCTACGGTGCCCTGGTCGGCCTCATCAATGATGAGGTCGGCCCGGCCATCGTGGGGCTGGACGCGCGCGACATCACCGCGATCTGGGAACGGCTCTACAATGGCGTGCGCCACGAGAAGGCGGCGTCGCACGGCCATGTCATGCCGGCGCTGGCGCGGCGCGGGCTGACGGTGGCGGCCATCAGCGCCATCGACATCGCGCTGTGGGACATTCTCGGCAAATCCCTGAACGAGCCGGTGTGGCGGCTGCTCGGCGGCCGCAAGGCGAAACGCATGGCGGCCTATGCGTCCGGCGGCTGGGCGCCGGCCGAAAGCATCGGCGACCAGCTTCGCTCCTATATCGACGCCGGCGGCTTCAAGGCGGTGAAGATGCGGGTCGGCTCCATGGACGGATCGCCCCATGTCTCGGCGACGCGGGTGCGCGCCGCGCGCGAGGCGCTGGGGCCGGCAATCGCCATCATGGTCGACGCGCACGGCACCTACACGGTCGCAGACGCGAAACGTTTCGCCCACATGGCGCGCGACTATGACCTCGCCTGGTTCGAGGAGCCGGTGACCGCCGACGACAAGCAGGGCATCGCCGAGGTGCGTGCCTCCTGCGCCATCCCGATCGCCTGCGGCGAGAGCGAGGCGACGCGGTTCGACTTCCGTGATCTGGCGCTGCTGCGCGCCGCGGACATCTTCCAGCCCGATCTCGGCTTTTGCGGCGGCATCACGGAAGCAATGCGCATCGGGGCTTTGGCGAGCGCCTTCAACATCCGCCTTGCGCCGCATCTGTGGGCCGGCGCGCCGGCTTTCTATGCGGGCCTGCATGTCTGCGCGGCGTCGCCCGCCAGCTTCATCCTGGAATATTCGCTCGGCGCGAACCCGATGTTGCACGATTTGGTCGTGGAAAAGCTCGATGTCGCCGACGGAACCATCGCGATCCCCGATGCGCCGGGGCTGGGTATTACTGTAGACGAGGATTATCTGAGGGCGCACGCGGTCGCCTGAGTGGCATCGCTGAGCGATATTTGGTGGAGACGATCATGGCCGAGAAGGACCTGCTGACCCAGCTCGCGGCGTTCCTGATCGCGGAATCCGACGCCGAGAGCAACCGCACGCCGTCGGAGCGGGAACTGGCCGAACATTTCTCCGTGTCGCGCGGGCAGATCCGCGAGGCGCTCGCCATCCTGGAAGCGATGCGCCTTGTCGAGCGCCGCGCCAAATCAGGCATCTACCTGACCAAGCGCGAGGCGAGCGTGGAAGCCATGGCGCTGTTTGCCCGCGCCGGCCTGCAGCTCGATCCGGTGCAGATCTACGAGACGGTCGAACTGCGCAAGATTCACGAGATCAAGGCGGCCGAACTCGCCTGCACGCGCGCGACGGAGGAGAATTTCGAGGCGTTGCGCGCCATCCTCGAACGGTCGGAAGAGAAGGTGAAGGCCGGTGAGCCGATCCACGAGGAGGACAAGGATTTCCACCTCGAGATCGTGCGCGCCACGAAGAACTCCATCTTCTACCGCGTGTGCTCGATCTATTACGTGATGGGCGAGGCGCGGCTGCCGGTCTATTTCAACGACCCCGAGCGCGGCCGCAAATCGCATGCCGAGCATCTGCAGATCTTCGACGCGCTGGTGCGGCGCGACGGCAATCTGGCGCAGGCGCTGATGAGCGCGCATCTGCAAGGCGCGGAAAGCTACTGGAAGGGCCTGATCGACGATCTCGACCGGGAAAAGGCGCAGGCGCGGCTGGAACATGCCTGAGCCGGTCATCTTCTCGACGCATGGCCTCCATCCGGCGGCCGTCGAGGCGCTGAAGGGCCATGGCGAATTGCGCATCGCCACCGCGCTCGATCCGGCGACCCTGATCGCGGAATCGCGCGACGCCGCCGCCATCATCGTGCGGGCGAACCTGCCGGAGGCCATCTTCGAGGATGCGCCGGATTTGCGCGCGGCGGTGCGCCACGGGGCTGGCCTCGACATGATCCCGATGGAGGCCGCGACGCGCGCCGGCGTGCTGGTCGCCAATGTGCCGGCGGTCAATGCCCGCTCCGTCGCCGAACATGTCTTCTTCGTCGCCATGGCGCTGCTGCGCCGCTTCCGCATGATGGACCGCGACCTGCGGGCGAAAGGCTGGTTCGCCGGGCGCGATCATGCCGAACGGACCAGCGAGCTTTCCGGCCGCACGATCGGCATCGTCGGCTATGGCGCGGTCGGCAGGCAGATCCACGCCATCGCCGCCAACGGTTTCGGCCTGCCGGTGGTCGTGTCAAGCCGCAGCCGGCCCGCCGATCTCGGCGGCGCGGAGTTCGTCCCGGTCGATGAGCTCGCGCCGCGCGCGGACATCATCGTCCTGTGCTGTCCGCTGACGCCGGAGACGCGCGGGCTGATCGACGCGCGGCGGATCGGCCTGATGAAGCCTGGCGCGATCATCATCAATGTCGCGCGCGGGCCGGTGATCGACGATGCGGCTCTGATCGACGCGCTGAACTCCGGGCGAATCGGCGGTGCGGCGCTCGACGTCTTCGCCGCGCAGCCGCTGCCGCCGGACCATCCCTATTTCTCGTTCGACAACGTCATCGTCACGCCGCACATGGCGGGCATCACCGAAGAAAGCATGATGCGCATGGGCACCGGCGCGGCCGCCGAAGTGGTGCGCATTCTCACCGGCCAATTGCCGGTCAATCTGCGCAATCCGGAGGCCGTCGAGGCCTACCGTCGGCGCTTCGGCTGAGATTTTCCGCCCTGACAAACTGTTTCGCCGCGACTCCAATCGTTATGGAACCGGCACAATTGCCCCCTCCTCGCCGCATTCGGACCACATTGCGCCCGGTTTCCGCCTTTAACCGCCCGACCCTTCTGAAACAGCAAGGGATCGGCACAGAATGCGGACATCCATCATCGCGGCGGCTGCGCTCGCCATACTCGCAACATCGACCGGCGCCTCGTTCGCTCAGTGCGGCGGCGCCTCCTGGTATGCGTTGCGCTCCAAGACCGCGTCCGGCGAACGCATGAACCCCTCGGCGATGACCGCCGCCCACCGCAGCCTGCCCTTCGGCACCAAGGTTCGCGTCACCAACAAGAAGAACGGCAAGAGCGTCGTCGTGCGCATCAATGACCGCGGCCCCTTCATAAAGGGACGCGTCATAGACGTGTCGAAAGCGGCGGCCGGCCAGCTCGGCTTCATCGGCCGGGGCCACACCAGCATCTGCATGACGCGCGTCTAGGCCAATCTGGCCGCCGCCGCCGAGACCATCGCCTCGGCCAGGGTCATCGACCAGCGGCGGCGGCAATAGTCCCTGAAATCGAAGCAGGGCAGGCCGGGGCAGACCTCGAATTCGATCATGTGGACGGTGTCGTCGGCCTCGACCCGGAAATCCATGGACCAGACGTCGCGCAGCCCGAGGCCCGCCATGGCGCGGGCTGCGATCGCATCGATCCGCCGCGCCGCCTCCGGTTGCGACGCCGCGACTGGCAGCAGTTCCGGCTCGGCATAGGCGCCCGAGGCTTTCGCCGCCTCGCCGGTCTCGCCATAGAGCGCCATCGAATCCGTCATCGTCTGGAAGTCGCCGCCCGAGTCGACGAAGAACGAGGCGGGCGCGGTCTCGTCCGGCCTCACCGCCAGATAGCTCGCACGGACATTGCGGCCCGCCACATAGGGCTGCACCACCACGTCGTCCCGATAGGCCGCTTGGACACGGCGCGACAGATCGAGCGCATGGTCAAGCGTCCGCACATGCGAGTCGTCCCAGATGCCGATCTTCGCGCCGAGCCGGTTCGGCTTGACGAACCAGCCGCCGGGGGATGGTGGAGGCTCCACGATCCATTCGCCGTTGCGCGCCAGCCCCGCCTCCGGAACCGGCAACCCAAGCGCGCGCGCCACCGCGCCCGATCGGAACTTGTCCTGGCAGAGCGCGAAAAGCGTGTCGTCCGAGCCGAAGGTCGGGACGCCATGCAGCCGCGCCAGCGTGGGCGCTGCGCTCCCCCGGAAATAGGCGATGCCGTCGGTCAGGGTCCAGACAAGCGCGGACGAACCCGCTGCCGCAGCAATGACCGGCCCGGCGCCATCGAGTTCGACTGGTTGAAAATCGATCCCGCGCGCGGCGCAGGCCCGTTCGATCTCGCCGAACTCCGGTGCGAGGTCGGTCGACTGCGCCAGATAGGAGGAGATTTCCAGCGCATGCCGTTCGTCAAAACCATCCGCAAGCAAGCGCGCGCGGCACGCGTCTTCCGGTTCGTAGACGAGGATCAGCTTCGGTCGCGGCATCAGACGAGGACGTTCGGCTCGGCCCGGCCGTTCACGGTCACGTCGAGCAAAAATGTCTTGCCGCCATGCGGATCGGCCTTTCGCGCCGCATCGTCCATGCCTTTCCAGGCCGAGGTCACGGCGATCCTCGACAGATCGCGGCCGACGAAGGCCGGGCAGGTCGACTGTCTGGCCGGCACCGCGCAGGTCCGCAGCAGATTGCCGTTGGCGTCGTACTGATCGACCGCCCCCGCCCCCCAGCGGGCATTCCACAGATTACCGTCGGCATCGACGACCGAACCGTCAAGCCCGCCATGCTTGCCGCGATGGTCGATAAAAATCGCCGGTTCGCCGGCAGGCAGGCCGGTCGCCGGATCGCATGCCACGCGCAACAGGATGCCCTTCATCGTATCGGTGAAATAGGCGATCGACCCGTCGGGCGAGAAGCAGATCGAATTCGGAATGAGGATGTCGGGATAGAGCAGCCGCACTTCGCCGGCGCGGAACCAGTAGATCGCGCCGCCCTTGTCGCCGTCGGTCAGCGCCATCGTGCCGGCCCACATCGAACCGGAGGGATGCACGCGGCTGTCGTTCGAACGGGTGCCCGGCTTGTCGGCTTCCAGCGGCGTGTGCAGCGTCAGGCGTCCGCCGGCGCGCTCGCGCACGTAGAAGCCGTCGTCGCCGACGACGAGCTGGCGATCGGCATCGATCGTCGCCAGCGCGCTCGCCATGAACGGCAGGTCGTGGATCACCGTCGCCCCGTCCGGCATCTGCTTTTCGAGAAGCTTCCTTTCGACGATATCGAACCACCAGAGCGTGCCGGTCGCCGGATCGTAGGTCGGCCCCTCGCCCAGCTTGCAGGCATGGTCCGAGATGATCGCAGCGCTCACAGATAGCCCCCGTCGACGATCATGGTCTGCGCGGTCAGCATGCGCGCCGCGTCCGACGCCAGGAAGAGGCAGGGTCCGACGATATCCTCCGGCGTCATCTGCTCCTTGATGCACTGCTTGGCGATATGCGCGGCCAGCCCCTCCTCGGTCACCCACAGCGCCTGCTGGCGCTCGGTGATCACCCAGCCCGGCGCGAGCGCGTTGACCCGGATGCCGAACGGGCCGAGCGCCCCGGCGAGACCCTTGGTCAGGCCGATGATGCCGGCCTTGGCAGCCGTATAGGATGGCATGGTGCCGAGATTGATGAGGAAGGAGGTCGAGGTGAAATTGATGATCGACCCGGTGCCGGCCTTTTTCATGCCGTCGGCCACCGCCTGCGCGGCGAAGAACTGCGGCCGCAGGTTGATCGACTGGTTGTTGTCCCAATAGTCCGGCGTGACATCCATCATGTCGTGGCGGTCGTCGCGGGCGGCATTGTTGACCAGCACCAGCGCCGCGCCATGCGCGGCCTCGGCGTCCTTCGCCGCCTTGCGCAGGGCGTCGATGTCGCGCAGGTCGGTTCTGAGAAACAGCGGCTTCGACGGTGCGTCCCGGCCGAGCCGGTCGCGCAGCGCCTCGCTCGCAGCCGCGTCGATGTCGATGAAGGCGACTTTCGCGCCCTGCCGCACGAAGCCCTCGGTCAGGGCGGCGCCGATGCCGGAGCCGCCGCCGGTTATCAGGACGGGCCTGCCTTCGAGATCGGGAAACCGCGCTGAAACCGCCATACATCTTCCTCCCGGCCGCCGTTCTAGCGAGGTGAAGCGCCCGCGCACAAGCCCGCGCGGAGCGTCAGATCAAAGGATTCTTCTGGGTCAGGTCAGACGATGCTGAGGCGCGGGCTGGCCAGCATCTGGTTGCGCAGGAAGGCCATGCTGGCCTGGGCGTCGGCCGGCTTTCCGAACAGATAGCCCTGGCCCGCGCCGCAGCCGAACTGGAAAAGCCGGCGCGCCTGCGCCTCGACCTCGATGCCCTCGGCGACCACCTCCATGCCGAGCCCCTCGCACATGGCGAGGATGGCGCGCACGATGTGTTCCGACGGCCGGTCCTCGAAGATCGAGGCGACGAAGGCGCGGTCGATCTTCAGCTTGTCGAACTGGAATTCGCGCAGCCGCCCGAGCGACGACTGGCCCGTGCCGAAATCGTCCAGCGAAATGCGCACGCCCAAGTCGCGCAGGTCGCTGACGATCTTCCACGCCGTGACCGGGTCCGTCATCATGCCGGTCTCGGTGATCTCGATCTCCAGCCGGCGCGGGTCGAAGCCGGTCGCGTCGAGCAGCGCGCGCACCTGCTGGCCGGTGTTCTGGTCGACGAGCTGCGACGGCGACAGGTTGAACGACAGGAACAGATGATCGGGCCAGGCGAGCGCCGCCTCGAGCGCCTTGCGCAGCACCAGTTGCGTCAGCGGGGCGATGATGCCGCGCTCCTCGGCGATGGCGATGAAGACGCTGGGCGCGACGACGCCGAGGTCGCGGTCGGTCCAGCGCGACAGCGCCTCGAACCCAATGACCTCGCGGCTGGCGAGCGACACGATCGGCTGGAAGTGCGGCTCGACCTCTCCGGCGGCGACGGCGCGGCGCAAGGCCTGCTCGATGCGGGTGACGCGCTTGGCGGCCTCTTCCATCTGCTGGGTGTAGACGACCACCTTGCCGCGCCCGGAGCGCTTGGCGTGGTAGAGCGCGGTTTCGGCCTTGGAGATCAGATCATCCGCCGTCTGCTCGCCATAGAACAACGCGCAGCCGACCGAGGCGGACAGGCGCGCGGTGCGGCCGCCGACATCGTAGGGCGCCGACAGGATTTCGATGAAGGTCTGGGCCTGCGCGAACGCCGCCTGTTCGGAAAAGGTCATCGGCAGCAGGAAGGCGAATTCGTCCGCGCCGAGACGGGTCACGGTCGACTGCGTATCCATCGCGGCGCGCAGGCGCATGCCGGCCTGGGTGAGGATGTCGTCGCCGGCGCTGCGGCCGAACAGATCGTTGATCGGCTTGAACCCGTCGAGGTCGATGATGCCGATGGCGAATGGCGCGGGGTCCTCCGCGCGGTCCGCCTTCAGGCGCTCGACCTTGTCGACGAAACGGCGCTGGTTGCCGAGCCCGGTCAGCGGGTCCGTCAACACATCCGGCAATTCCTTTCCGTTCGGCGTCGTTCCGGTCAAATCCGGAGCTCTCTGATCTGGTTGGACCAGCGCACAGTCGCAGGAAACCGTTGACGAAGAGTATCAAGCATGAATCCGGTTTGCTTACGCACCGTCATTTATGAATCAGGTAGAGCTGGAGCGCCTGACCGGGCGGCGAGACCGGGCGCAGCCAGGCAGGCGCATCGCCCGCCGACAGGGCGGCGGCGAGACCATTCACGGCCTCGCGCACCAGCATCGCGGTCTCCGGATTGCCCGGGCAGAAGGCGACGATGCCGACCTTGTTCGCGCGCATGATCGCCTCGGCCTCGGCGGGCGCGGCGAGCATCGCCCGCATCGCGGCCAGGTTGCCCTCGACGTTGCGGTGATACGGCCCTGCGAGCACCCGCTGCGGCGTGTAGCGCAGGATCGCCGGGCCGAGATTGGAAACCGCCAGCACGGTTTGCGGCGGCAGCGCCGCGAGCGGGCGGATATCGTCCGCCCTAAGGCAGGCGCCGGCGCCCGACGGGACGGCGGATGCAGGCGCTTGCAGCAGCCGATCGGCCTGCCCCCCGATCGCCGCCCAGACCGAGTTGATGGAAACGATCCAGACGAGCGCGACGAGCGCTGGCTTGCTTGCCGCTGTCGCGCGGTTGCGCGCGATCCAGCCGGACAGGACGATGGCGGCGATGGGCACCGAGAACAGCGCTCCCCGCACCTGCCAGAAGCTGACGAGGATCGCGCCGGTCAGAAAAGCTGCGAGGATTGCCTCGCGCGCCGTCATCCGGCCTGCAAAGGCCCGCTGCGTGATCACGGCCAGCGCCAGCATTGGCGTGACATAGCGGCTGGCGAAGATCGCCGGATCGCTGCGCGCGATGCTGATGACCGATTGGGCCTCGACGACGCCGGCCAGCCATAGCCGTTTCAGGGTCGGGTCGAGCGACGCGTAGGGGTCGGCCAGGCATTGCGGGAAGGCGACGATCGCAATTGCGGCCACGCCGGCCGCTAGCACACCCAGCGCCACGATGCGCATGCCTCGCGCCGGAATGAACGCGGCGGCCGCCAGCCCGATTCCGGCGGGAACCGCGATCGCCAGATGGGTCGCCGAAAATGCGTCGCAGGCTGCGACGCCCCATGACGCCCACGGCACCGTCGCGAGGAAGGCCGCGGCCGCAATGGCGGCGAAGCCGAGGCCGAAACCGGGAGCCCTTTGCCGCGTATTGCCCGCATTGCTGCTGCCAATTAGCGGCAACGCCGCTACGATCCCGGCGATCGCCACATAGGGCGCCGTTTCCATGCCGATGGCGAGGCTGAGCGCGGCAGCCCCGCCCGCCACGGCCGACGTCACGATGCTTCCTGCGATCAGGCCCCATATCGCCAGCAGAACGAGCATGAGCTGCGCATTATGGTGGTCGATCATGCCCGGCAGGAAGATGGCGATCGACATCAGCGCCAGCCCGCCGACAACCACGGCCGGGAAGGCGCTATCGTCGCCATAAACGAGCCGGGCTATGCGCATGATCAGGAAGACCGATGCGCCGAAGAGCGCGGCCGGCCAGACGGTCGCCGCGATGGTTTCCGCCATGGCCGGGGACAGGCCGAACGTCTGGCCCGCAAGGATCAGCGCCGCGATCGGCGCGTCGATGACCCGCGACCAATGCATTGCGACTCCGCCCTCCGGCCCGAGCCGGTATTGCATCAAATCGAACCAGCCCTGTCCGGCGATCAGGTCGCGCACCTCGACCAGCCGCAGCAGGCTGTCATTGTCGGTCGGCCGCAGCAGGTCGGCAAACCCGCCCAGAGCCGCGACGGCCAGCGCCACCAGCATCATGCCGGCCGATGCCAGCACATCCGCCCGCCAGCCGGACGGCACGCCCTGCGTTTGCGCTCCAGCCATGGAAAAAGCGGTCAAATCCGGTCTCCGGTGTCGACCGTGAACCTAGCCTTAACCGCTTCAAGAAAGAGTAAAGCGGGCGGCCGGCCGCCTTGCGGAGCTATTTGATGACCAGTCGCGCCCTGTCCAACCTGTCGATCGCGGTTCTTCTCCCCTGCTACAACGAGGAGAAGACCATCGCCGACGTGGTCGCGCGCTTCCGCGCGGCGCTGCCCGGCGCGCGCATTCTCGTGTTCGACAACAATTCGAAGGACCTGACCGCGCTCCGGGCGCGGGCGGCCGGCGCCACCGTCATCCGCGAGCCGCGGCAGGGGAAGGGCAATGTCGTGCGCCGCATGTTCGCCGACATCGACGCCGACATCTATGTCATGGCGGACGGCGACGGCACCTATGCGCCGGAAGACGCGCCGCTGCTGATCAACACGCTGCTGACCGAACACGCCGACATGGCCGTCGGCACACGGCGCGGCGTCGAGGACGACGCCGGCCGCGCCGGCCATGCCTTCGGCAACAAGATCTTCAACCGGCTCTATCACGCGCTGTTCGGCCGCGACTTCACGGATATCTTCTCCGGCTACCGCGCCTTCACCCGCCGCTACGTGAAGAGTTTCCCGGCCGTCTCCGGCGGCTTCGAGATCGAGACCGAAATGTCGGTCCATGCCTCCATGCTGAAGCTGCCGGTGGTCGAGATCGCGCTGGACTATGGCCGCCGCCCGGAAGGCTCGTCATCGAAACTCTCCACCTTCCGCGACGGCGCGAAGATCCTCTGGATGTTCGCCATGCTGCTCAAGGAGACGCGGCCCTTCCGCTTCTTCGGGGCCATATCGATCGCCACCATGGCGGCGAGCGTCGCGCTGATGACGCCCGTGCTTGTCGAATATGCGCAGACGGGCCTGGTGCCGCGCATGCCGACCTGGATGCTGTCGGTCGGCCTGTTCGTGCTGGCGATGCTGTTCGCCGCGACGGGGCTGATCCTCGATTCGGTGGCGCGCGGCCGGGCCGAGCAGAAGCGCATGGCCTATCTCGCCTATGGTTCGGTGCGCGGCGAAACGGTGCCCGCGACGATTCCCCTCGACGGCGAGTTGCGGCCGGCCAGACGCGCACGGGTCGCGTGACGCGCGTCCTGCGCTTCGCCGCCGTCGGCGGCCTCGGCTTCGTCGTCGACGCGGCGGTGCTGGCGCTGCTGCTGCGATATACGACCCTTGATCCCTTCACGGCGCGTCTCATCTCCATCGCTCTGGCGCTGCTCGCCACCTGGCAGCTCAACCGCCATCTGACCTTCGGCGCTTCGTCCCGCCCCGTCGCGGTCGAGGGCGCGCGCTATGGCGGCATCGGCGTGACGACCTCCGTGGTGAACTACCTCGCCTATTCGGCCGCGCTCTGGGCGCTGCCCGTCCTGCCGCCGCTGGCCGCGCTGGTCTTCGGCTCGGCCGTCGCCATGGTCTTTTCCTACCTCGGCTATTCACGCTTCGTCTTCGACCGCTGAACGGCGGTTAAGCCGAATGCGATCGTCGCCCGCTGGACCGGGCGGGGCTGAGAAGCTACACCTCGCGGGCAATTCCGGAGACTTTTCCATGCCGCTTTCCGTCGCCGTCCAGATGGACCATGTCCGCTCGATCAACATCGCGGGCGACACGACTTTCGCGCTCTCGCTTGAGGCGCAGCGGCGCGGCCACAGGCTCTACCACTACACGCCCGACCGCCTGTCGCAGCGCGACGGCCGCATCTTCGCCCGCGTCGAGGAGATGCAGGTGCGCGACGTCAAGGGCGACCATTTCTCGCTCGGCGAGCCGGTGCGCACCGACCTGTCGGAGATGGACGTGGTGCTGCTGCGGCAGGACCCGCCCTTCGACATGAACTATATCACCACGACCCACATGCTGGAGCGCATTCACCCGAAGACGCTGGTCGTCAACGATCCGGCCTGGGTGCGAAATTCGCCCGAAAAGATCTTCGTGACCGAATTCCCGGACCTGATGCCGGCCACGCTGATCACGCGCGATCCGGCAGAGGTCGCCTCCTTCCGCAAGGAGCATGGCGACATCATCGTCAAGCCGCTCTACGGCAATGGCGGTGCCGGCATCTTCCACCTGAAGGACGACGACCGCAACCTGGCCTCGCTGCTCGAAATGTTCACGCAGATGTTCCGCGAGCCTTTCATCGTGCAGCAATATCTGAAGGACGTGCGCAAGGGCGACAAGCGCATCATCCTGATCGACGGCGAGCCGGCCGGCGCGATCAACCGCGTGCCGGCGGAGCATGACAGCCGCTCCAACATGCATGTCGGCGGCCGCGCCGAGGCGACCGAACTCACGCCGCGCGAGCGCGAAATCTGCGAGCGCATCGGCCCGTCGCTGAAGGAGCGCGGCTTCATCCTCGTCGGCATCGACGTGATCGGCGACTGGATGACCGAGATCAACGTCACCTCGCCGACCGGCGTGCGCGAGGTGAAGCGTTTCGGGGGAGCCGATATCGCCGCGCTGTTCTGGGACGCTGTGGAGGCGAAGCGGTAATGACACCTTCGTGGAGATGCCCATGTTTCTCGAAATGTCCAGAAATATTGATCATGGCGGTGGGGATTGGGGCTTTAGGAAATGTGTTTGGTCCCCGACACTCAAGAGCAACGGAGCAACTTGGGCCTATTGGAGTAACATTCTAAAAATTCGCCGAGGCGACATTGTATTACATTTAAGGGGTACTCCGCCGGATGCCGCCTTTGTTGGGTACTCTGTTGCGTCCAGTGACGGTTTCAAAACCTCGAATCGACCACCAAACCCAGGCAAGGCATATAATTCCAAGGAGTTTTTCCGCGCTGATTTGGAGGATTTCAATCTCTTTAGCTCGCCAATTGTATTGGCTGACGTATTCCAGAATAGGGTTGTTGAGCTTCAAGATTATTTTGATAAAAATAGACGGATGCTTCATGAAAAACGAAGAATATTCTATGTTCGTCAGGCGGGACGGCTGCAATGTCTCAACGGAGCTTATCTATCCGAATTAGACGATAAATTGCTTTATGCGCTCTTTGGAGATTTAGTCCAAATTGACCTGAAAAACAACAAACAAATTTCCAACGTTACTACTTCGGTAGCTCTGGCGCAGGCTATGGTCCGAATAGGGCAACAGCGCTTTTCTCAGATGATCAAGAAAAACTACGGTTATCGATGCTGCTATCCCGGCTGCAAAATGGATGATCGAAGATTCTTAGTCGCATCACATATCGCCAGATGGAGCGACGACGAAGCACTTCGCGGGGACAGCGGAAACGGGCTTTGCCTTTGCGTCGCGCATGACCGCGCTTTCGAGTTGGGGCTATTTACGTTGGACAATGAATGCGTCGTGCGCTTGTTCGCCGATCGATCAAATATGGCGGTAATGGAGTTGTTGGCTCCCGGGGAGGGCAGGGCGATAACGGGAAAAGGGACAGAAATTTCCCAAGACGCACTACGACAACATTGGATACGTAATCGGCTCCCCCTAGTCAGTTAGTCAAGAATTTGCGCCCCCGTATGTTCTTGTATTGTTCTTGACTGCTATCGAGAGTCGTGCTTCGATGCAACCATAGGCAGCGAGGTTGAGGCAAAGCCCTTGCGCCTGTCGGGGGCGCGTCATGGTTTCGCGGGTCAGCACGGTCGCGTTCGAGGGCATCGAAGCCGTTCCGGTCGACGTGCAGGTGATGATCGCGCCGGGCAAGCTGAACATCCATATCGTCGGCCTGCCCGACAAGGCGGTGGCCGAGAGCCGCGTGCGCGTGCAGGCGGCGCTGCACGCGTCCGGCCTGTCGCTGCCGGCGAAGAAGGTGACCGTCAACCTCGCGCCCGCCGACCTGCCGAAGGAAGGCAGCCACTACGATCTGCCGATCGCGCTCGGCCTGATGGCGGCGCTCGGCGCCATTCCGGGCGACGCGCTGGCCGGCTACGTGGTGCTGGGAGAACTGTCGCTCGACGGAACGATCGCGCCGGTGGCCGGGGCTCTGCCCGCCGCCATGGGCGCCAACGCGCAGGGCAAGGGGCTGATCTGCCCGCATGCGTCCGGCCCGGAAGCCGCGTGGGCGGGGTCCGACATCGACATCCTCGCGCCGCGCAGCCTGATCGCCATCGCCAATCATTTCCGCGGCACGCAGGTCCTGTCGCGGCCGCAGCCGAGCGTCAGGCAGGCGGGAGGCGACATGCTCGACCTCGCCGACATCAAGGGTCAGGAATCGGCGCGTCGCGCGCTCGAGGTGGCGGCGGCCGGCGGCCACAATCTCTTGATGAGCGGGCCGCCCGGCTCGGGCAAGTCGATGCTGGCGCAGCGCCTGCCGTCGATCCTGCCGCCCTTGTCGCCGCGCGAACTGCTCGACGTATCCATGATCGCCTCAATCGCGGGCGAACTCGCCGATGGTCGGCTGACCGACCGGCGGCCCTTCCGATCGCCGCATCATTCCGCCTCGATGGCCGCCATGGTCGGCGGCGGCCTGCGTGTGCGGCCGGGCGAGGCGTCGCTGGCGCATAACGGCGTGCTCTTTCTCGACGAACTGCCGGAATTCGCGCAGCAGGTGCTGGATGCGTTGCGCCAGCCGCTGGAGACCGGTGAGTGCGTCATCGCCCGCGCCAACACGCGCGTCACCTATCCCTCGCGGTTCCAGCTCGTCGCGGCGATGAACCCATGCCGGTGCGGCATGGCCGGCACGCCGGGCTACCGCTGCCTGCGCGGGCCGCGCTGCCAGGCCGATTATCAGGCGCGTATTTCCGGCCCGATGATGGACCGCATCGACATCCGCGTGGACGTGCCGGCGGTCACCGCCGCTGACCTGATCCGTCCCGGCTCATCCGAGCCCAGCGCGGCGGTGGCGGCTCGCGTGGCTCGCGCCCGCGACATCCAGCGCGACCGGTTTGCCGCGCTCGGCCTCGCGGCGGGCGTCACCAATGCGCATTGCGCCGCCGCGCTCGTCGAGAAAATTGCCGCGCCCGACGGGCCGGGGCTCGCGCTGCTGCACGATGCCTCCGACAAGCTCGGCTTCTCGGCCCGCGCCTATCACCGCGTGCTGCGCGTCGCGCGCACGCTGGCCGATCTCGACGGCGCGGAAAAGGTCGGCCGCATCCATCTCGCCGAGGCGATCTCTTACCGCATGCCGGCCGACCGCATGGCGCAGGCGGCATAAGCGCGAAAGGGACTGGAACCGTTCGATCGCGGCAGCCGGACGAAGGTCGTCTGCTGCGCCGATGTCGTTCGTGCTACCGATCCGCCGGCCAGGTGTCTGTCAGCCGGTACCCGCGCGGCCAAGGGTCGGCGGGGTCGAGCATGTGCTGGTGGACGCCGGTGATCCAGGCGCGGCCGCTGACCGTCGGGATGATCGCCGGCCTGCCGCCGACCGTCGCCTCGGCCTTGATGCGGCCGGTGAAGCGCGAGCCGATCAGCGAGGTCAGCGCCAGTTCGTCGCCCGGCTTCATCACGCCTTTGGCCGCCATCACCGCCATGCGCGCGGACACCGCCGTCCCGGTCGGCGAGCGGTCGATCTTGCCGGGCCGGATGGCCACCGCCGAGCGGCTCTCGAATTTGCCGTCGCCGCCCGTCACCGGTCCGGCGAAGGCGCAGAAGGAGAAATGATCCCAGTCCGGGTTTTCCGGATGCGAGAAGCCCAGTTGCTCGTCCGCCGCCGCCGTGATGCGCGTGCCGATCTCGGCCAGATGCCTGGCCTCGCCGGCCTCGAGTTTCAGGCCGAGCGCATCTGCGTCCACGATCACGAAACTGTCGCCGCCATAGGCCGTATCGACCGTCAGCGCGCCCAGGCCATCGACATGGAGCGCAAGCCCGAGCCGGTCGGCAAAAGACGGCAGGTTGGTCACGGTGATGCGCTCGGCCTTGCCGTTCCGGCACTCGGCCTCGACCTCGACGATACCGCCCGGCGCCTCCAGCACCAGCCGGGTGACCGGCTCCGTCATCGGCAGGATGCCGCTATCGAGCAGCACGGTGGACACGCAGATCGAGTTCGAGCCGGACATGGGCGGCGTGTCGGCCGGCTCCATGATGATGAAGCCCATCTGCGCGCGCGGGTCTTTCGGCGGCACCAGCAGGTTGACATGGCGGAACACGCCGCCGCGCGGCTCGTTCAGCACGAAATCGCGCAGCACCCCGTCGCGGTGGATGAAGCGGCTCTGCTCCCACACCGTCGCGCCCGGCGGTGGCGGGACGCCGCCGACGATCACGTCGCCGACCTCGCCCTCGGCATGGCAGGAGATGACATGGATGGTTTTCGTGCTGCGCATGGCGTCCTCTTCCGGAAGCCATATGCCCCGGCTGCCCGTCCCTAGTCCATATGCGCCGCGGCCGGCGCGCCGGCCGGCATGCCGCCCGGCTTGCGCAGCAGCAGCGCCAGCGGGATCGCCGCCAGCGTCACCAGCATCATCAGCTTGAAGTCGTCGACATAGGAGATCATCAGGGCCTGCTGGTTCACCAGCGCGTCGAGCTGCGCAAGCGCCGAGGGGTTGCCCTGCGCCGCCGCCGGCGAGAGCGCGGTCAGGTTCTGGTTGAACGGCGTCAGCGGCGCGGCGAGCTCGGCATGGTTGATCTGCGTATTGCGGGTCAGCAGCACGGTGACGATCGAGATGCCGATGGACGAGCCGATATTGCGCACCAGGCTGAACAGGGCGGTCGCGTCGGTGCGGTAGCGCGGGTCGAGCGTGGCGAAGGTGACGGTCGACAGCGGCACGAAGACGAGGCCGAGGCCCAGCCCCTGGACGACGCCCGACCAGATGATGAGCGAATCGTCCATCTGCGGCGAGAATTGCGTCATGTCGTGCAGCGACCAGGCCGTCAGCAGCAGGCCCGCGACGACGAGGTAGCGCGCATCGAATCGTTGCACGAGCCTGCCGACGAGGATCATCGAGATCATCGTGCCGACGCCGCGCGGCGCCATGATGATGCCGGTCTGGATGGTCGAATGGTTGAACAGCCGCGCCAGCATCGGCGGCAGCAGCGCCAGCGACGCCAGCAGCACGATGCCGATGACGAAGATGAAGACCAGCCCGGTGACGAAGTTTCGGTCGGCGAAGATGCGTGGGTCGATGAAGGTGTTCTTCCCGGTCAGCAGGTGCACCGCGAACACCCAGAAGCCGGTGATGGCGAGGCCCAGCTCGATCCAGATCTCGGCGGCGGAGAACCAGTCGACCTCGCCGCCGCGGTCGAGCATGAGCTGCAACGTGCCGACGCCGAGCGACAGCATGGCGAAGCCGAAGAAGTCGAAGCCGCGCAGCCGCCGGGCCACGCGCGGCAGGTAGGCCGCGGAGCCGAGGAAGGCGATGATGCCGACCGGCAGGTTGATGAAGAACACCCAGCGCCAGTTCAGCGTCTCGGTCAGCCAGCCGCCCAGCGTCGGCCCGATGATCGGCCCGACCATGATGCCGGCGCCGTAGATCGCCATGGCCTGGCCGTGCCGCTCGCGCGGATTGATGTCGAGCAGGAAGGTCTGCGCCAGCGGCACGATCGCCGCGCCGAACAGGCCCTGCATGACACGGAACAGCACCATGATCTCCAGGTTCCAGGCCATGCCGCACATCATCGACGTCACCGTGAAGCCGACGATCGAGACCAGGAACAGCTCGCGCCGGCCGATGCGGTCGGCCAGCCAGCCGGTCACCGGCGTCATGATCGCGGCGGCGACGATGTAGGAGGTCAGCACCCAGTTGATGGTGTCCTGACTCGCGCCGAGATCGCCCACCATGGTCGGCAGCGCGACATTGGCGATCGTCGTGTCGAGCACCTGCATGATCGTCGCCAGCATGATCGATACGGTGATCAGGCCGCGATGCGGGACCTCGGTGAAGGGTGCGGACATGGGCGTATTCCGGGCGGCGCCGACCCGCTACTTCGCGTTGCCCGCGAATGCGCTCGGGATCAGGTCGCCGAAGCCGCGGGCGACCCCGGTGTCCACCTCGACGGTGGCGCTCATGCCGGTGCGCAAGGCCATGTCCGCCTCGTCGGCATGCAGCTTCAGCCGCACGGGAATGCGCTGCGTGACCTTAACCCAGTTGCCGGTCGCGTTCTGCGCCGGCAGCAGCGAGAATTCCGCGCCGGTGCCCGCGCCGATCGACTCGATCGTCGCCTTGAACGGCCGGCCGGGATAGGTGTCCAGCGTCACCTCTGCCTCCTGGCCGAGCTTCATGTTGGTGAGCTGCGTCTCCTTGAAGTTGGCCTCGACCCACATGTCGCCCGTCTCGACCAGGCTGAACAGCGCCGCGCCCGCGCCGACGAACTGGCCCTGCTTGAAGGACGACGCCTGGCTGACGATGCCGTCTGCCGGCGCGCGCACCGTCGTCTGCGCGAATTGATAGGCCGCCTTGTCGCGCGCGGCGAGCGCCGAGAGCACCGCCGGATGGCTGTCGGTGGCGATCGCCGCGTCGCCGCCCAGCGCGGCGAGCGCGCCGGTGACCGCTTCGGCCGCCACCGCGTGCTCCTCCTCGGCCTTCTGCAAATTGCGCCGCGCGGCATCGAGCGCCGACTGCGTGCCGACGCCCTTGCCCGTCAGCGACTGCTGGCGGCCGAGCTCGGCGGTCAGGTAGTCGACCTCGCCGGCCGCGACGCGCTCCTGCGCAACCGCCTTCGACCAGGCGGCGCGGAGCTGCTCGACATTGAGGCGCGCGGTCGCCAGCGCCGCGTCGGCCTGCGCCTGCGCGATGCGATAGGGCTCGGGATCGACCACGAAGAGCACGTCGCCGGCCTTCACCGTCATATTGTCGGCGACGTTCATCTCGACCACGCGGCCGGCCGCCTCCGACGTGATGGTCACGCGCGCCTGGCGCAGATTGGCGTTCTCGGTCTCCTGGTAGCGTCCGCCGGACACCCAGTACCAGCCGCCGGCGGCGGCGAGCGCCAGCGGCACGGCCAGCATCAGCAGGACGCGGCCGGGCCGGCGCTTGCGGGCCGGCTTCGGCGCGACCGGCGGCACGGGTTCCGGCGTTGGCGAGAGCGCCTGCACAGGCTCGCTTTCGGCTTTCATCTCGTCGGGTTTGGTCATCGCGTTCATGGTCATGCCGCCTTATCGGTCGTTGATGCGGCGGCGCTTTCGCCGTCGGAAAGATTGTCCACCAGAGCCTTCAGCCCGTGGATCAGGGCGAGGCGCGCGTCGCGGTCGAGGCCGGTCAGCGCCTCCTCGAACACCTCGCCGGCGACGCTCTTGATCGCGCCGAACGTGGCCATGGCCTTGTCGGTGGGGAAAAGCTGGCGCACGCGCCGGTCGGCGGGGTCCGGGCGGCGCTCGATCCAGCCGGAATCCTCCATGCGGTCGACGAGGCGGGAGACGCTGATCGGCTCGATCTCCAGCAGTTCGGCGATGCGCGCCTGGGCAATGCCCGGCTCCTTGGCCACGCGCACGAGCAGCCGCCATTGCGCCGACGAGAGGCCGTAGGCCGAGGCGCGGGCGTCGAAGCGCTTGCGCATCAGGCGTGCGGAATCGTGGATCAGCAATCCGAGCTTGTCGATGTCGTCACTCATAATGAGCGCGATATATAATAAGCATGCTTAGGAAACAAGCGGAGCGAAGCCATTCCGCTGCGGCAAATGAGCATGCCCGCCCTGCGCTGACGGGATGGCGGCGCCCGGCCTGGGCTAAAGCGCCCGCACCGCGACCTTGTCCGCCTCCGCCATGGCGAGCGTATTGCGCAGAGGCAGGCCGAATTCGGGCGCTTCGATCTCGAACAGGTCGCCGGCCTCGGTGCGGATGCCATCCGAGAAGGACAGGGTCGCCGTGCCGAACATATGCACATGCACGTCGCCCGGCCGGCGGAACACGGGGTATTTGAAGTGGTGGTGTTCCAGATTGGCGATGGCGTGCGACATGTTCGTCTCGCCCGACAGGAACGGCTTTTCCCACAGCGTCGCGCCGTCGCGCAGGATGCGGGACGAACCGCGCAGGTCGCCGGGCAGGTCGCCGACCAGGATCTCGGGGCCGAAGGAGGCGTTGCGCAGCTTGGAATGCGCCAGCCAGAGATAGTTCACGCGCTCGACCAGATGGTCGGAGAACTCGTTCGCCAGCGCGAAGCCGACGCGGAACGGCGTGCCGTCGTCGCCGATCACATAGATGCCGGCCACCTCCGGCTCCTCGCCCGCGTCCTGGGCGAAATGCGGGCTCATCAGCGGCGCGCCGGGCGCCACCGCCATGTGGCCGTTGCCCTTGTAGAACCATTCGGGCTGCGCGCCGACCTCGCCCGCCTTCGGCTTGCCGCCGTCGAGGCCCATGCGGAACATCTTCATGGAGTCGGTCAGTTGCGCCTCGCCGCCGTCGGCCAGCTTCTTGTGCATGGCGTCGCGCGCGCTGGCGGAACCGAGATGGGTCAGGCCGGTGCCGGTCAGGTGCAGATGCGTCGGGTCCGGATGGCTGATCGGCAGGGTCAGCCGGCCGTCGCGATAGGCCGCGTCGAGGTCGACGGAGCGGCCGAGGCCGATGCGCTCGACCAGTTCCGCCAGCCGCAGGCCCGAGCGCGCCGCCTCCAGCGCCAGCGAATAGACGGTGCGCTGGCCGTTCAGCACGCGCGCCTTGCCGTTGGCGCGCACCGCCACCAGGATCTTGTCGCCCTCGACGATCTGGGAGATCAGCATCGGTCCATTCCTTTCGCGCCCGATCGGGCAAATGCTCGTCCTTCGCGCCGAAGACGTCCGGCGCGTCGTTCAGTCCAGTTCGGCAGTCAGTGCCTGTGTGGGTGGAGGCCTCCGGAATTCGTTCTGGCCGGCCTCACGCCTTCTTCTTGTTGTAGAGATCGAAGGCGACAGCGCCGAGCAGCACCAGGCCCTTGATGACCTGCTGCCAGTCGATGTTGATGCCCATGATCGACATGCCGTTGTTCATGACGCCCATGATGAAGGCGCCGATCACCGCGCCCGTCACCTGGCCGATGCCGCCCAGAGCCGACGCCCCGCCGATGAAGACGGCGGCGATCACGTCCAGCTCGAAACCCTGACCGGCCTTGGGCGTCGCCATGTTCAGCCTTGCGGCGAAGATCAGCCCTGCGAGCGCGGCCAGCGCGCCCATGATGGCGAAGATGTAGAAGGTCAGCCGCTCGGTATTGATGCCCGACAGGGCGGCCGCCTTGACGTTGCCGCCCATCGCATAGATGCGCCGGCCGAAGGTCATGCGCTTGGTGACGAAGACGAACAGCGCGATCAGCACGCCCATGACGATCAGCACGTTGGGCAGGCCGCGATAGGAGGCCAGCATATAGAGCAGGAACAGGACGATGCCGGCCATGACGAGGTTCTTGACGACGAAGAAGCCGTAGGGCTCGGCGTCGTAGCCATGGCTTTCGCGGCTGGCGCGGCTCTTCAATGCCGACCACAGCATCGCCGCGACGATCAGTATCGCGATCACCAGCGTGGTCGCGTGCAGCTTGACGCCGGCGATGGTCCACGGTCCGATCGGATCGGGGATGAAGCCCGCCGACAGCATCTGGAACTCGGCCTGGAAGGGACCGACGGACCGGCCGCCGAGCAGCCACAGCGCCAGCCCCTTGAACACGAGCATGCCCGCCAGGGTGACGATGAAGGAGGGTATCTTCATATAGGCGATGAAATAGCCCTGCGCGCCGCCGATCACGGCGCCGACGCCGATGCAGACGAGCCCGGCGAGGAACGGGTGGAAGCCGTAGTCGACCATCAGCACCGCCGCGACCGCGCCGATGAAGCCGGCGACCGATCCGACCGACAGGTCGATATGGCCCGCCACGATGACCAGCAGCATGCCGAGCGCCATGACGATGATGTAGGAATTCTGCAGGATCAGGTTGGTCAGGTTGACCGGCTTGAACAGCACGCCGTTGGTGGTGAACTGGAAGAAGATCATGATCGCGATCAGCGCCAGCACGAGGCCGTATTCGCGCAGGTTCTCCTTGATCGCGTCGCGCGCGGTCGCCTTCGAGGCGCTGACGGTGGCGGGCGCGGTTTCGGTGCTCATGAGGCTGCCCCTTCCAATTTTTCCTCCCGGTCAAGGCTGCGCATGATCGCGCGCATGATCTTCTCCTGGCTGGCGTCGGCGGCCGCCATCTCGCCGACGATCCGCCCCTCGTTCAGGACGTAGATGCGGTCGCAGATGCCGAGCAGCTCGGGCATCTCGGAGGAGATGACGAGAATGCCTTTTCCCTCGTCCGCCAGCTTGTTGATGATCGTGTAGATCTCGTATTTCGCGCCGACGTCGATGCCGCGCGTCGGCTCGTCCAGGATCAGCACGTCCGGGTTCGAGAAGAGCCATTTCGACAGCACGACCTTCTGCTGGTTGCCGCCCGAAAGGTTGCCCGTGACCTGATAGACCGACGATGACCGGATGTTGGTCTTCTTGCGGTAGTCGTTGGCGACCTTCAGCTCCGCCATGTCGTCGATCACGCCGGCCGACGACGATACGCCAGGCAGGTTAGCGATGGTCACATTGTGCTTGATGTGGTCGATCAGGTTCAGCCCGTAGACCTTGCGGTCCTCGGTCGCGTAGGCGAGGCCCGCCGCCACCGCCTTGCCGACGCTCGACGTGTCGGCCTTCCTGCCATGCAGGAAAACCTCGCCGGTGATGTTGGCGCCCCAGGCGCGGCCGAACACGCTCATGGCGAATTCCGTGCGCCCCGCGCCCATCAGCCCGGCGATGCCGACGACCTCGCCCTTCTTCACATGCAGGTCGACATTCCTGATCACCTGCCGCTCGGGATGGATCGGATGATGGACCGACCAGTTCCTCACCTCGAAGATCGTCTCGCCGATCTTCGGATCGCGGTGCGGGTAGCGGTTCTCGAGCGTGCGGCCGACCATGGACGTGACGATGCGGTCCTCGGTGATGTCGGCCTTGTCCATGGTCTCGATCGAGCGGCCGTCGCGGATGACGGTGATCTTGTCGGCGATGCGTTTGATCTCGTTCAGCTTGTGCGAGATCATGATCGAGGTCATGCCCTGCGCCTTGAATTCGCGCAGCAGGTCGAGCAGCGCCTGGCTGTCGCGCTCCGACAGCGACGCCGTCGGTTCGTCGAGGATCAGCAGCTTCACGTCTTTCGCCAGCGCCTTGGCGATCTCGACCAGTTGCTGCTTGCCGGTGCCGATATTGGTGATCAGCGTGTCCGGGTCTTCGCGCAGGCCGACCTTGCGCAACAGTTCCCGCGCACGGCGGCGAACCTGGTTCCAGTCGATGATGCCGCCGGTCGCCTGCTCGTTGCCGAGGAACATGTTCTCGGCGATCGACAGCATCGGCACCAGCGCCAGTTCCTGATGGATGATCACGATGCCCCGGCGCTCTGAGTCGTGGATGCCGTTGAAGCGGCATTCCTCGCCCTCGTAGCGGATATCGCCCTCGTAGGAGCCGAATGGATAGACGCCGGAGAGCACCTTCATCAGCGTCGACTTGCCGGCGCCGTTCTCGCCGCAGATGGCGTGGATGTCGCCGCGCTTCACCTTGAGATTGACGTTCTCCAGCGCCTTCACGCCCGGAAACGTCTTGGTGATGTCGCGCATCTCCAGGATGATGTCGTCCATCGCGCTCCTCCGTGGACGCTGCCTTCTTCTCCCCGTTTACGGGGAGAAGATGCCGACAGGCAGATGAGGGGCGGCGCCAGGCTGGCCGAAATATCCCCTGCCCCTCATCCGTCACTTCGTGACACCTTCTCCCCGTGAACGGGGAGAAGGAATACGCGAGCCGCCTACTTCAGATCATCAGCCTTGATGTAGCCCGAGTCCACCAGAACCTTCTGGATGTCGTCCTTCAGCACCGAGACCGGCACCAGCAGGTAGGACGGCACGACCTTGACGCCGTTGTTGTAGGTCTTCTCGTCGTTGATCTCCGGCTTGCCGCCGGCGAGGATCGCATCGACCATCGCGGCCGTCACCTTGGCGAGCTCGCGGGTGTCCTTGAACACCGTCGAATACTGCTCTCCGGCGATCATCGCCTTCACCGAGGGAACCTCGGCGTCCTGTCCGGAAATGATCGGCCAGGGCTGGTCGGCGGTGCCGTAGCCGACGCCGCGCAGCGAGGAGATGATGCCGCGCGACAGGCCGTCATAGGGAGCCAGCACCGCGTCCACGCGGGTGCCGTCCGAGTAGTTGGCGGACAGGATGTTGTCCATGCGCGCCTGCGCCACCGCCGCGTCCCAGCGCAGCGTGCCGACCTTCTCCATGCCGGTCTGGCCGGACTTCACGACAAGCGTACCCTTGTCGATCAGCGGCTGGAGCACGCTCATCGCGCCATCGTAGAAGAAGAAAGCGTTGTTGTCGTCGGGCGAGCCGCCGAACAGCTCGATGTTGAACGGCCCGGCCTTCTCCGGAATGCCGAGGCCCTTGAGCAGCGACTCCGCCTGCAGCACGCCGACCTTGAAGTTGTCGAAGGTGGTGTAATAGTCGACATTCTCGCTGTCGCGGATCAGGCGGTCATAGGCGATGACCTTGACGCCCTTTTCCGCCGCCTGCTTCAGCACCGCCGACAGCGTCGTGCCGTCGATCGAGGCGATGACCAGCACCTTGGCGTCCTTGGTCACCATGTTCTCGATCTGGGCGAGCTGGTTGGGGATGTCGTCCTCGGCATATTGCAGGTCGACCGTGTAGCCCTTGGCCTCCAGCGCGGCCTTCAGGGAATCGCCGTCGGAGATCCAGCGCAGCGACGACTTGGTCGGCATGGCGATGCCGACGAGGCCCTTGTCCTGCGCGAAGACGGGCGACGACAGGCCGATCATGGCGGCCGCCGCCGTGGCGGCGAGAATGGTACGTCTGGTGAAGTTCACGGTCTCTCTCCCTGGGTGGCGTGAGGTGGGGCCGGCACGGCCGAGCGGAGCTGCGGCCCGTTCGCGGCGGTCGCTGGAATGCGGTTGATGTCCTCCCGGCCGAACCGGCTGCGGCTCCTCCCGAGCCCGCGCGGCGGGCAGCCCGGACGCTCCGGACTGTGCCGCGACCGTCGCTGGCGAGACCTGTATGAGTCAAATGCAAACTGCGGCGACAGCCATAACAATTCTGGTATAGGTAGCCGGCGGGGGAGATCGCCATGGACATCGTTTCGACCACCCGGAACTCGCGCGGATCGCACCGCGACGAGGACGGTCTGCTGCTGCGCAGCGGCCTGAAGCTCGCCCATATGCGCATGATCGTGGCGCTGGCCGACAGCGGCTCCGTCAGCGCCGCGGCCGCCACCTTGAACGTCTCGCAGCCGGCCGCGTCGCGCATGATCGGCGAGATGGAGGCGATCGTCGCCGCGCCGCTGCTGGAGCGCCATGCGCGTGGCGTGTCGCTGACATCCTATGGCCATGCGCTGGCGCGGCGCGCGCGCTCGATCCTGATCGAGCTGCGCGAGGTCGACCGCGAGATCGCCGACCTGCGCAGCGGCAAGGGCGGTTCCGTTTCGCTGGGAGCAGTCACCGCGCCCGCCGTGTCGCTCGCCATGCCGGCGATCCGCGAACTGCGCGAGCTCTACCCGCGGCTCCAGATCAACATCCAGGTCGAGGCGAGCCCGGTGCTGGCGCGCGAGCTTCTGGCCTCGCGGCTCGACTTCGCCATCGCCCGCATCCCGGACGATCTGAACCCCCGGCTCTTCGACAGCCGCGTCATCGGCATCGAGAAGGCGAAGCTTGTCGTGCGGCGCGGCCATCCGCTCGCGACGGGTCGAAAAGTGTCGCTGGCGGATACGGCCGGCTTCGACTGGGTGTTGCAGGCGGAAGGCTCGCTGCTGCGCCGGACGATCGAGCAGCATTTCCTGCGCCGCGACGTGTCCCTGCCGGAGCGGGTGCTGAACACCAGTTCGCTGCTGCTGACGCTGGTCAGCATCACCCAGTCCGACGCGATCGCGGCGACCTCCGTCGATGTCGCCGAGTTCCTCACGACCGGGCTCGCGGCGGCGGTCGAGACGCTGCCGCTCGACGTCGACATCGAGGTGCAGCCCTACAGCCTGCTCACCGCGCACAACCGCCTGCTGTCACCGGCGGCGCAACTGCTGCACGACGCCATCCTTCGGCGCATCAGGTAGGTAAATGAAAAGCCCCGGCGGTTTCCCGCCGGGGCCTTTCTTCCCCTCTGGCTGTTGCGCCAGTTATCAGTCTTTTGCGTGCAGGTCGGTGCCGAGCGTATCCTTCACGAACAGCGTGCCGATGATCAGGCTCATCGCCGCGATGACGATCGGATACCACAGGCCGTAGTAGATGTTGCCCGCCGCCGCGCTCATGGCGAACACGGTCGCCGGGAGCAGGCCGCCGAACCAGCCGTTGCCGATGTGATAGGGCAGCGACATGCCGGTGTAGCGGATGCGGGTCGGGAACATCTCGACCAGGATCGCCGCGATCGGGCCGTAGACCATCGTCACGTAGATGACGAGGACGAACAGGATCGCGATGACCATCGTCCAGTTCACGGCCGCCGGGTCGGCGACCATGGTGAACGCCCCTGCGTTCGGCACGCTGTAGGTCGTGACCTCGGTCGCGCCTGCGGCTTCCTCGGCCGTCACCAGCTTGGCCTTGATCGCGTCGGCGACCGGCATGGCCTTCTTCTCGCCGCCGCGGATCGCCGCCGCGTCGAGCTTGGCTTCCGGATTGGCCGCGACGAAGGCATCGAGCTTCTGGTCGGCGACGGTCGCCGCGCCGCGGTTCAGCGGATAACCCGCATCGTGCAGCGCCACGTTGACCGCCTTGTTGAAGGCGGCGCCGAGGCCGGCTGCCTTGTCGCCAGCCGCGACGGCGTCATAGGACTCGATCGTGGTGTCCTTGATCTTGACGGTCGCCGCGCTGCCCGCCGGGCCGGCGACGACGTCGTAGGGCACGGAGTTGCGGGTCAGGAACGACGTCGCGATATCGCAGGACGTGGTGAACTTGGCGGTGCCGACCGGGTTGAACTGGAACTTGCAGTCGCCCGGAGCGGCGGTGACGGTCGCCCGCACATTCTCCTGCGCCGTCGCCAGCGCCGGGTTCGCAGCCCAGGTCAGGGCCTTGAACAGCGGGAAGTAGGTCAGGATCGCGAGCAGCAGGCCGGCCATGATGATCGGCTTGCGGCCGATCTTGTCCGACAGCCACCCGAACACGACGAAGAAGATCGTGCCGAGCGCCAGCGCGATCGCGATCATGATGTTGACCGACTGGCCGTCCACCTTGAGCACGTTCTGCAGGAAGAACAGCGCGTAGAACTGGCCCGTATACCAGACCACGGCCTGGCCGGCGGTCAGGCCGAGCAGCGCCAGGATGGCGATCTTGGCGTTCTTCCACTGGCCGAAGGCTTCCGACAGCGGCGCCTTGGAGCCTTTGCCCTCTTCCTTCATGCGCTTGAAGGTCGGCGATTCGTTCAGCGACAGGCGGATCCAGACCGAGATGCCGAGCAGGATGAACGACAGCAGGAACGGAATGCGCCAGCCCCAGGCCGCGAAGTCTTCCTTGGTCATGATGTTCTGGATGATCAGGATAACGATGAGCGACAGGAACAGGCCGAGCGTGGCTGTGGTCTGGATCCACGAGGTGTAGAAACCGCGGCGGTCGTCCGGCGCGTGTTCGGCGACATAGGTCGCGGCGCCGCCATATTCGCCGCCGAGCGCCAGGCCCTGCAGCATGCGCAGCGCGATCAGGATGATCGGCGCGACGATGCCCCAGCTGGCGGAGCCGGGCAGCAGGCCGACCAGGAAGGTCGACAGGCCCATGATCAGGATGGTGACCAGGAAGGTGTATTTGCGGCCGACGAGGTCGCCGATGCGGCCGAAGACGAGCGCGCCGAACGGGCGCACCAGGAAGCCGGCGGCGAACGCCAGCAAGGCGAAGATGTTGCGGGTCGCTTCGGGATATTCCGCGAAGAACGCCGCGCCGATGAAGGCGGCGAGCGATCCGTAGAGATAGAAATCATACCATTCGAAGACGGTGCCGAGCGAGGAGGCGAAGATGACCTTCCTTTCCTCGCGCGTCATGCCGCGGCTTGCGCCGCCGGCGGTTGATGCCACTGCCATTGATGTCCTCCCTTGCCGGCCGGCGCGCTCTCCCCGCGTCGCTGACCCATTTTTGCACGCGACACTTCTAGCCGCGTGGGAGGCGATGGATAGCGCGTCTTTGGTTTTATGACTTTAGTCGTATGACGGCTGTCGCGCCGATCGGGGTCTGTTGAGATTCGGCTTCGGACGAGGCGGAGTCGTAGACGGGCGCGAGCGACCAACATTGCGGTTTTCGAGAACCGAAGCGGAGTTTACATCCGGGTAAATGAGCATCGGAAGCGCAGGAAACCGCTATTTGCAGACCGTCCGAGGCTGAATATCAACAGACCTTAGGCCGGGCGCGGGCTCGTGCCGAATGCGCCCGGCCAAGGGTGGCTCAGGCGGCCTTCGAGCGTCGCTCTTCTTCGAGATAGCCCTTTTCGGTCAACCACTTCTCGATGAGGATCTCGACAAGCGACGAGACCGAGCGGTGATCGTCCTTGGCGGCGCGCACCAGCGCCTCCTTCAGATGGCGTTCGATGCGGAAGCCGAGCGGATGTGTCTTCGCCATGGCATTGTTCCTGTGGATTGTTGCGCGGCGACGCGCGCATGCATGAATTCGAAAGATGGTGTTTGGCCGACTTGAAACCGGCGGCGGCCAGTCCGGCGTCAGGCGCCCGGCGGTCCGCGGGCGAATGGCCGCGCCGGGCGCGACGGATCGAGACCCGCGTCGCGATGCGGCGGTGTCGTCGCATCGCCCGTCTGGCCGCGCTGCGGAAGCAGGGCGGCGATGATCGCCTGCGGCGCGTCGCCCGGGACAGGTTCGCCGGAATGGCTCGCCGCCGTTTCCAGCACCAGCGCCGCCATCGCCTCGGCGCTGTCGTCGGCGATGCCGGACGCGATGCGCTTCGACGCCTCGCCGAGGCGCATCTGGCGCGACTCGGATTCCGTCAGATGGCCGACCGCCAGCGCCGCGTTCGGGCCGAGCGGCATCGCCGCCAGCGCCAGCGCGGCAAACAGAACCGCCGCCACGCCGGGGCGCAGGGCGGTGATCATGTCGCGCAGCCGGGCCAGCCGGCTGTCGAAGCGGAGCAGAGAGGCCACGAGCGAGAAATAGCGCGTTTCGCGTGGTCCGGCCAGTCATTCGTTCGACAAGCGCCGACGTTCTCCTACGTCACTCCGTTTGCCGGCCCGGCAATCTTCCCGTTTCGCGGGAAAGTCGTTGCCGCATTCCGCCGCTTATCCTGCGCGCGTCAGGCCGCCTATCATCCACCTCGCCATTCGGGAGACCGCCCGGCGCAGCAGGTTGCGCCCCGCGAAACCTCCCCGCACGAGGAGAGATCATGGGCAACAAGCATGTCGTCGAGCTGCGCGAGAACGGCTACGCCGTCATTCGCGGCTTTCTCAACAGGGACGAGGTCGCGGAACTGCGCCGCGAGAGCGAGAGGGTCTATGCCGAGGGGCTGAAGCACCACGCCACCTATCGCGACAGGAATCTCTATTTCGAGGTCATCAACGATCCGGGCAGCGGCAAGCGCGCGGTCCCGCAGGCGCACTGGTTTTCGTGGATCAATCCGGTCTTCGAGGCGCACCGCCGCAGCCAGAAGACGTTCGACGTGCTGGCCCCGCTGCTGGGGCCGGACATCAAGCAGATCGCCAACCAGCTTCACTGGAAGGCCCCCGGCGGCAAATACACCTATTACCGCATGCATCAGGACGTGCGCTTCCGCCAGCGTCCGGACCTCTTCGCCAATCTCGACCGCAATTCGCTCAATCTCGGCCTCGCGCTCAACCGCCAGGACGCGTCGAACGGCGCGCTGAAGGTCGTGCCCGGCCACCACAAGCGCGGCTATCTCAATCTGGCCGAGGACGGCGGCGGCATCATGGTCGGCTCGATGGAGCAGGGCTCGGAGCTGAAGGCGGTCGGCGTCGATCCGTCCGAGGTCGTGCAGCTCGAAATGGAGCCGGGCGATCTCGCCATCTGGACGCTCTACACGATCCATGGTTCCGGCCCGAACGTCTCGACCGAGCCGCGCATCCTCCTGATCGACAATTACGTGCGGGCCGAGGATTCGCCGGAGCGCGGCGAGTGGGCCTTCCGCGACGGCCGTTCCGTGCCGCTCGGGCCGGAGCCGGAGATCTGCAAATACGAGGCGCTGCGCGAAAATCCCGGCCCGTTCTACGTCGAGGAGAAGTGGACCGACGAGGCCAAGGGCGGCGAGAAGATGAAGGCGGCGGGGTGATCGTTACCCTCGACGCTCACCCCCTCACCGGCCCTTCGGGCCACCTCTCCCCCGCAAGGCAGGGGAGAGGAGAGTCGGCCGCGATTTCGCGCCACTCCTCTCCCCCAATTTTTGGGGGAGAGGTGGTCCGAAGGACCGGTGAGGGGGCGGCTTATGCCGTCCGCGATTGCGACGGACGGCACGAGGATCTCAATCAAGCTCGGGGGAGAGCTCGCGCATGAGGAAATCGAC
>Ga0209792_1000381_pt1 | contig 35203 bp, 35 predicted proteins | sample EBPBio142005_DNA_FD_185860 | JGI IMG/M metagenome (GOLD analysis project Ga0209792, IMG submission 185860) | Wastewater treatment Type I Accumulibacter community from EBPR Bioreactor in Madison, WI, USA - Reactor 1_6/14/2005_ DNA (SPAdes)... | ecosystem: Engineered > Bioreactor > EBPR >... | reverse complement strand
ACGCCGATTGGGGGCATCCCTCCCGCAGAAGCTGAGGCAAACTACTGGCGGCAACTCGCCGTCAGCAACACCTCGACAGAGGTGTCAACTTAAACCAATCAGCCTCCTTGAAACCCGGGGCGGTTCATTCAGCAGGCGACTCGTTCAGCAATTCATTGATTACTTGTTGGCGAGTCTTGCCCGGGCCCACCTCGGGCACAGGCATCGGGTAGTTGCTGTTCCCGTAAGACAAACGACCTTGTTGAGTTGCAGCTGCGGCTTCTGCCTTGACTTGTGCACGAGTCTTCTCACTCTTGAAATGGTCGGGGTGAACTACGACGCCAGCCTCATTGTTGGCAGGATGCCAGTATTCAGCCGACGCCATTCCCGGCAAACTGAGGACTGCTACTGTGGCGATACTGGCAATCGTGGAAAAAAGGGGGTGGCGTTGAGTCATGATCAATATTCCTTGGTAACGTCAATGAAGCTTTCATCTCCCACTGCCTTGGCAAGTTCTGAGGAGATGCGCCTATGGTAAAAACCCTTACCCAACAGAACCTAGGCAGCCCGATGACATTGCCGTCAGTTTTCTGTTCTGCTCAGAGAAAAGCTCACGACGTCCGTAAATGTCCTCCTAAATCTCTTTGAAAAATCGATGGATAGTGACTTTGGAGCCTGTGTTAGGACTCAAAGTCCGCGCTTACTTGTCGCATCCCGGACGATCGTATGGCCGCTTATGGAACCGCAGACGGCCACAACACCTTGGCCATGCTCGCGCGCCGCGACGGCGAAACACTCAACGCCCTGCTCAAGCGGCTGGACCGTGCGCTCGGCCGCTACTACGACGACGGCACCGTGGTCGATGCGGTCAACGGTAGCTGAACGGCGCTGTCAATACGGCGTGCCTGGACGCTTACTATGCAATCGTCCGGGATGCGACACTTACTCATAAGTCAGAAATATAGGCGACAGATGGATGCCTGAAGAATGACCTGACAAGCTGCGGATCATCGGCCATGGCTTGTAGTTGTCCGTCCACCCGATCCTTGAGCTTCTCGCCCTTGCGCAAGGGGTTGCGCACAACTCCCGTGCGCTTGGCATGGATCCACACCAGCTCGTCAGGATTGAGGTCTGGCGTATATCCGGTTCTGGCTTCCCACCACCGATTAGGCCAAGAGCACCCTCACGGGCCGGGCGTTCCGCCAACCTCCAAGCATCACGTTGGCGCGTTCCAATAGTCTGTGCTTCGGCCCTCTCCGTTGTCCAATTCGCCCTAGATACGGGCGCTGGTTGGTGGTGTGAATGATGGCGAATTTTGCTGCCAGCAACTGATTGACGGCCACGAGCATGGCCACCCGATATCCCGAGCGGGGATCCCATGCGCCTTTCGCGCTACTTCAGCGTGAAGCGGACGGAAGCGACGGATTTTCCTGCCTTGGAGACTACGATCACGGCTTTGGTAGCGGCAGGGATTTTGAAGCTCCCAGAGGCTTCTAGCTTGCCGTCACCAGGTTGAAGTTGCACGTCCTGCTTATCGCTGCCAGCCAAAAGCGTGACCTTTGCGGTCATCCCTGCGACAGCAACGGGCTTGCCGTGGTCGCGCATGTAGAGCTGCAACTTGTCCGCTGTGGCGACAAATTCGTATTCGACATCCTTTGCTTCGGTAACAGCGCCTCCGTGCATCGGCTTTGCATCGTGACCATGGTTGTCAGCCGCGATGGCCGTGCCTGAGATCGACACCGCCAGGGCGAGAATGAGTTGAGCGATTTTCATCAGAGTTCCTTCGGAGCAAGGGTTAAGGAAATGAAAGACCCCGCGATCAGCGGAACCTTTCCCAATTACACGGGAGCTGGCACGTCCGGCGGGTGCGAGGGCTCAGCCGAAACGTCCTCATCTTTCTCATCGTGCCTGTGGGCTAGACGGTAAAGAATCGGCAGCACGAGCAGCGTGAGCAGTGTGGAAGAGAGAATTCCGCCGATCACTACCGTTGCCAACGGCCGCTGGACTTCAGCGCCGGTGCCTGTAGCGATGGCCATGGGAATGAAGCCCAGAGAGGCCACGAGCGCCGTCATGAGCACTGGCCGCAACCGGGTCAAAGCGCCTTCGCGAATCGCTTCATCAAGCCCGACACCGTCCTCCCTCAAGCTGCGGATGTAGGAAATCATCACAAGCCCGTTGAGCACCGCCACGCCTGAGAGCGCGATGAACCCAACGGCAGCTGAGATAGACATCGGAATGTCGCGAAGCCAAAGTGCCAAGATGCCCCCCGTCAAAGCGAATGGGATGCCGGTGAAGACCAGCAATCCATCCTTGGCGTTGCCGAACATTGCGAAGAGCAGCACGAAGACCAACAGCAGGGACACGGGCACAACGATCTGCAGGCGCTTTGTGGCCGATTGCAGGTTCTCGAAGGTGCCGCCCCAGCTCGTCCAATAGCCCGTAGGGATCTTGATTTGCGCCAGGCCCTGCTCAGCCTCTGCGACAAAGGAGCCGACATCGCGTCCGCGCACGTTGGTGCTCACCACAATACGTCGCTTGCCATTCTCGCGGCTGACCTGGTTGGGACCCGGCGCAAGCTCGAACGTGGCGACTTCACCCAGTGGAATGAAGTTGGTCTTGGCGTCCGTGCCACTTGCGGGCCGCGGTAGCGCAATCGGCAGCCGCTTCATCCCTTCCAGGTCGTTGCGCAGCTCTTCGGGGAGGCGAACAAGGATGTCGAATCGGCGATCCCCCTCAAACATCGTGCCGGCCTCGCGCCCGCCGATGGCCGTGGCCACTGTGTCCTGGATGTCAGCAACGTTCAGTCCATAGCGCGCTGCCTTCTGACGGTCGATGTTCACCGTCAGCATCGGAAGGCCGGTCGTCTGCTCGACTTTCACCTCGGATGAGCCCTGGATCTTCTGCAGCATTGCAGAAACTTCTTCAGCGGACTTGTTCAACACCTCCATGTCGTCGCCGAAGATCTTCACCGCCACGTCGCTTCGCACACCCGAGATCAGTTCGTTGAAACGCAGCTGAATGGGCTGAGAGAACTCATAGTTATTGCCGGGAATTTTCCCAAGGATCTCCTGGATCGCAGCAAGCAGTTCGTCCCGGGTCTTGCGAGGTTCAGGCCATTCGTCCATCGGCTTGAGCATGATGTATCCGTCCGAGATGTTCGGCGGCATGGGGTCCGACGCAATTTCTGCCGTACCGGTTCTGGCGAAGATGCGTTCGATTTCGGGAAACTTTGCTTTCAAGGTACGTTCAATCTGCTGCTGCATCGCAACCGACTGGGACAGGCTGGTGCCCGGAATGCGCAGTGCCTGGATGGCAAAGTCACCCTCATTGAGGTTGGGAATGAATTCGCTGCCCATGCGGGTAGCAATCAATCCGCACAGAACCACAGCGACTGCTGCAATGGTGAGAACGAGCGCTTTGGCGGACATCACGCGATCGAGCAGCGGAGCGTAGATGCGCTTGGCATAGCCAAGGAGAAAATTCTCCTTTTCGCTGACACGATTGCCGATGAAAAGGGCAACGGCTGCCGGGATGAACGTCACCGACAAAATCATCGCGCCCACCAGTGCGGCGACAACGGTGAATGCCATCGGGTGGAACATCTTTCCTTCTACGCCCGTCAACGCGAAGATGGGCAGATACACCACCATGATGATCAGCTGTCCGAACAGCAAGGGGCGGCGCGACTCCTGGGATGCCAGGAACACCTCATGGAAGCGCTCTGCCCGCGTCAGCGGTCGGCCGTGGTGGGCCTGCGCATGGGCAAGACGTCGCACGCAGTTCTCCACGATCACGACTGCACCGTCAATGATGATGCCGAAGTCCAAGGCACCAAGACTCATCAGGTTGGCGCTCACCTTGTACTGAACCATGCCTGTGAATGTGAAGAGCATCGACAGGGGAATGACCATCGCCGTAATAACCGCTGCGCGGATGTTCCCCAGAAAAAGGAACAGGATGACGATCACGAGAACCGCACCTTCCAGTAGGTTCTTCTTCACCGTGCTGATGGCCTTGTCGACGAGCACCGTACGGTCGTAGACCGTCACCGCGTGCACGCCTTCGGGAAGGCTCTTGTTGACCTCGACCATCTTCTTGTCCACTGCTTGCGATACGGTCCGGCTGTTTTCACCGATCAGCATGAACACCGTGCCGAGAACAACTTCTCGCCCGTTGTCCGTTGCGGCGCCTGTTCGCAGCTCTCGGCCAATACCGACTTCTGCCACGTCTCGGACGCGCACGGGCACGCCATTGGCACTGCTGAGGATCACATCGCCGATATCCTCCAGCGACTTCACCTGTCCAGGCGCGCGAATGAGGTATTGCTCTCCGCGCTTTTCGATATAGCCGGCGCCCACGTTGCCGTTGTTTCGATCCAGAGCGGTGACCACATCCTGCAGCGTCACGCCCAGTGAAGCTAGGCGCTCGGGAATTGGCGCTATCTGATACTCCTTGGCAAATCCACCAATAGAGTTGATTTCAGTCACGCCAGGAACATTTCGCAATTGCGGCTTGATGATCCAGTCCTGGATCTCTCGTAGGTCAGTGGACGTGTAGGGTGAACCGTCGGGCTTCTTTGCCCCGTCCTTCGTTTCAACGGTCCAAAGATAGATTTCCCCCAGCCCGGTCGAGATTGGGCCCAGGGCAGGTGTGATACCAGCAGGCAGCTTGTCTCGAGCCTCTTGGATACGCTCGTTGACAAGCTGGCGTGCGAAATAGATATCGGTACCGTCTTTGAAAATGACGCTCACCTGTGACAGTCCATACCGTGAAAGCGACCTGGTTTGTTCCAGGTTCGGCAGACCAGCCATGACCGTCTCGATGGGATAGGTGACCCGTTGCTCGGTCTCAAGGGGCGAGTAGCCAGGAGCCTGAGTGTTGATCTGAACCTGGACGTTCGTGATGTCGGGCACGGCGTCAATAGGCAGCTTCTGATAGCTGAAAACGCCGAGCGCAGCCATGGCGAGGGCCGCAAGTAGCACCAACCATCGTTGTTCGATTGAAAATCGAATCAGTTTTTCAAACATGTGCGGGCTCCGGGATTAGTGCGTGTGTTCGGCAGATCCCTTGCCGAGTTCGGACTTCACGACGAAGCTGCCCGATGCGGCATAGGGCATCCCGGACTTGAGGCCTTGAAGAACCTCGATCCGCTTGCCATCGCTTCGGCCCAGCTTCACTGGCTGGACAATGAAACCACCGTTGACCTTGAGGAAGACAACGGGCTTTTCTCCAACGTTCTGGATGGCGTCAGCCGAGATTGTCACAGGCGCCGCTGTTTCTTCGGACACAACTTCAACGTTCACGAACAGGCCGGGACGCCAGGCGCCCTTGGGATTTTCCAGAACCACGCGGGCCTTCGCTGTGCGGGTCTGCTCCCCGATAAGCGCGCCCACAAAAGCGACGGTGCCCGTGGCAGAGGCGTCAAACGCCGTGGCCTTGATGGTGACCTTCTCGCCCACCCGCACCGACGGCAGGTCTTTTGCCGGAACATTGATCTCCGCCCACACCTGGGTGAGGTCCGAGATGGTGAACACCGCTGCATCTTCCTTCACGGCTTCGCCGAGGCTCAGATGCTTCTCGATGACGATACCGTCAAAGGGCGCACGCAGCTCGAAGCGATTCAACCCGGACACCGATGAGGTGGACAGGCCCAGCGCACTCAGTTTCTGATTGGCGTTGGCGACCGCGACCTCCGCTTCGCTCAAAGCCTGCTTGGCCTGCAGATAGTCCTGCTCAGCCGAGACCTTCTGCTCCCACAGCTTCCTCTCCCGCTCGTAAGTGGTCTTGGCCAGCGCCAATCGCTTTTGAGCGGTCTGCAACTCGCTGCGCTGCTCTGAGGCGGTCGGGCTTGCAATGGCGGCCAGGACTTGTCCCTTCTTGACGACCTGGCCAAGACTAGCGCTGACGCTTTCCACCACTCCCGCAAGTCGTGGAACCACGTGCGAGGTGCGGTCTTCGTTAAGCTTTATCTCGCCAGGCAACAAGAGTGCCGTCTTGATGTTGGCTGGGGATGCCGTATCCACGGTTATCGAAGCGGCCTTGATCTGAGCGTCCGCCAATTCAACCTTGCCCTCTTCCTTGCTCATCACGAACATGAAGGGCTCGGTGGCCGTCTGCGCAATGATCTCGATGTCGAACGCGTGGGGTTCCGCGACGATCTCGCGGCTGACCAGGCTGCCTTTTTCCTGGACGAAAGTCAGTTTCTGCTTTTCATCAGTTAGGCGGGTCACCGTTGCAGTGACGGTTGCTGCAGTCAGCGGCAGGGACTTTTCCTTGTCGAACAGCCAGATCCGCAGGCGCGGCTCGCCGCCATCCTCTGAAAGGAGTGCCTCCAGGCTGAAATCCCCTTCTTTGAAGACGGTACCGCCGTGAGCGCCCTTGGCTTCGCTTTTTTCATGGTGCTCACCGTCCGCATGGCCTTTGTTATCATCGTGGCCTTTTTCTCCAGCCTTGCCGTGGTGCTCACCGTCGCCGTGCCCCTTGGCTTCTGTGTGACCACCGTGCCCGTGGCCATCGCCCTCGACAGCGGCCGTCTTAGGCTGTCCGCCGCCCTGCAAGATGAACGCGCCGGCCCCGCCCCCCAATGCGAGGACGACCGCAATGGCGATCAGGTGCTTTTTGCTGAAGGTGGATTTACTGCTATTCATGGTCATTCTCAGTTCTGCGTTGCGATCAGGCGAGAAGCGGTGGTTCCGCCGAGCAAGCGGTCAACATCGGCCGCCGCGCGGTGCGCCTCGCCAAGTGCTTTGAGGTATTGGGATTTGGCTGTGAAGTAGGTACGCTGGGCATCAAGCACCTCTAGGAAATTGAACTTGCCGTTCTCAAACCCAATCGTGGCTGCGTCATAAGCCGACTTCGCCCCCGGAAGGACGTCCTGCTGCAGGGCCTGAATCTCCGCTGCAATGGTGGCGAGTCGCTCACGGGCCTGAGCCACTTCACTGTGCAGCCGCACCGTCGTGCCCTGCAGCTCGTCACGGGCCTTTTCTTCCAGCCTCAGTGCCTCCAGCAGATTGCCTTGGTTTCGATCAAACACTGGGAGAGGCACAGACACACCGAAAAGGAGGGCGTTGCGCTGGGTCTCGTTGCTGCGCTGCATGCCAACGCTGACGGTGACGTCAGGCACGCGCTTGCTTTGTTCCAGGTCGGTCAAGGCTTTGCGCCGATCGACCTCTATCCGGGCGAGGACAACGCCTGGCGAAGAGGAAATCAGGGATTGGAGATCGGCAAGGGTTGGTACCGTGGGAAGGTCGTCGGCCTTGCCCTCCAGGACGCTGAAAGGCGCGTCGATACGTCCCAACAGCGCAAACAGGCGAGACAGTGCATTGCGTTGTTCGCTTGATGCCTGGATGAGCTCGACGCGAACGCCTGCTTCCGCAACGCGGGCCTTGGACTCTTCCACAGGTGACACCTTGCCTGCGGCGACGCGCTTGGCGACGGTATCCGTTGACGACTTGGCCAGGGTCACGCTGTCCCTGGCGAGCACCAATCGCTCCTGCGCTGTCAGCACATCGAAGTAGGCTGCAGCGACATTGGCCCGCACGGTCGCCTTCAGTTCGGCGAGCTGGGCTTGCGCTTGCTCGCGGGACTTTTCAGCGGCCGTGGTGCGTGCGGCACGCTTTCCTCCCAATTCCACGGGAAGGGTGAGCTGCCAGCTTTGGGTGCGCGTTTTGGAGCGCACATCTTCCAGCGAGTAGGCCAGCGCAGGGTTGGGGCGCGCGCGCCCTTGCAGAACTTGCCCCTCGGTTGCCTCTAGCTGCCGGGTCGCCGCAGCCACCTCTGGATTTCCCTCCAAGGCCAATTCGATTGCCCTGGCCAGCGAAAGCGGCTTAGCGGGTGCTGTTACGACAGTCTGCTGCGTTGCGTCGCCACCGACGGGTGGTTGTAACACGCCCTGCGAAAAGGCACCGCTGGAAGCGGCCAGCAATATGGCCGCCGTGCCGGTTGCGAGCCTGTTTCTCTTACGACCGCGCCATGCGTCCGGCCTACCTTGAAGGTGGATACCTTTGAACATCCGATTCTCCTGTGATTTCAAAACACGTAGGAACCGGCGGGGTGGCAACCATACAGTTGCCTGGCAACTCATCACTCAAATAGCAGCGATACGCGCGACTGCGTCCACCAGCGAGGGAGACACGAATGACTGAGGGAAAGAGATGTGCCCCGCCGATTTAGGCGAGGACAGGCCACTGAGGGCGGTCAGGGGGGGAAGGCGTTACAACAGCCAGCCGTTCGTTAGGCTGGGCTCTCACGCTACCGTCATGGGAAGCGCCTTGCTTGGCAAACGCAAAATGGAGCGCGCCGATGCCGGCGCCATGGCAAACCCAGCAATCAACATCAAACTGGTCAGCGTTCTGCCCGTTCTTGTCGGCTTGGCCGACGCCGCTGCTGGACTCATGCTTGTGTTCATGATGCCCCACATGCTGCGCCTGAGACGTCGTACTTTCATGAATACAATAGGCAGCCACCGCAGACCAACTGAACTGGAATGGTAGCAATGCAAGCATAAAAACAGCAATCAAACGGCGCATTGTTAGAGTCTAGCACTCGACTATAAAGTCTTCATGTGGGACACGGATGGACTCTGGATAGGGGCTGGGATCATTGAGGAGTCAGCTGCCCGAGCCGTACAGTTCCTGGAGACGCTCTTTTTCAGCGTCAGACATGTTCAGGAATTCCTGTTGCACTTGCTCGCGCGTCTTGGAGGGGCCCGTTGCCTTAGCAGGCAAAGCATCGCCGCGCTGGAGGATAGCGAGCGTTCCGTCCTTGCGGGCGGCAACCACCGACTCAAGCACATCGCTACGGGACAAAGAGCTTTGAAAATGGTCGGGATGGGTGGTAAATCCCGCTTCGCCACCGGCGGGGTGATACAGCGAAGACGCAGATGCCAGGCCTGGAGCCGCGATGGCAAGGGCGATCAGGGAAAGCGCAAGGGGTTTGCGAACGATCATGGTTTTGCTCTGGATACAGGTGAACCCTTGGCGACTTACCAGGGCTATGCCTTGCGACACGGGGTGAACTTTAGAAAGCGAACCGCGACAAGGTACCAACAGCCAGATGACAAATTCGTAATCTACGAACGGTCTGCATTCTTCGAAAATGGGCTCCATGAAAATCTTGCTCATTGAAGACGAAGGCAAGCTTGCCAAATACCTATGTAAGGGCCTCGGAGAGGCCGGCTATGTGGTGGACGTGGCCCACAACGGGGTAGATGGCCTGCACATGGCGCTTGAAGGCGAGCACGACCTACTGGTACTGGACGCTATGCTCCCTGGGATCGACGGCTTCAGCCTCCTCACCGCTTTTCGCAAATTCAGGCAGACACCTGTCTTGATGCTGACAGCGCGGGTCAGCGTCGAGGATCGGGTGCTGGGACTGCAGACAGGTGCTGACGACTACCTGGTCAAGCCCTTCGCCTTTTCCGAATTGAACGCACGCATCCAGGTGCTGCTGAGGCGCACCCATGGCGCGCGCGATGCGGCAGAGCCCACGCAATTGCGCCTTGCCGATCTCGAACTGAACCTGGTGCGGCGCAAGGCGTCCCGCGGCGGTCAGCGGTTGGAGTTGACCGCAAAGGAGTTCCTGCTTCTGACGCTGTTCCTGCGAAGGAAAGGCGAGGTACTGTCTCGCACCGAGATTGCGGAGCAGGTGTGGGACATGCACTTCGACAGCGAAACTAACGTAGTGGAGGTCGCTATTCGTCGCTTGCGAAGCAAGATAGACAAACCTTTTGACACTGTGCTGCTTCACACCATCCGAGGCATGGGCTACATCATGGAAGAGCGTAACGGAGGAAGGCATTGATCCAACATCGCTCGCTGCGCCAGCGGCTGTCGTGGTGGTTGGCGCTGCAAAGCTTTGCTGGCCTGGGGTTGATCTGCCTGGCCGTGTATCTGGTGACCGAGTTGAATTTTCGAGATCGGCAAGAGGAAACACTGCTGCAAAAGGAGAACGTCATTCGGCACCTCTTGGTAGAGGGGAAGGAGCACCGGGATTCGGAAGCCCTCGTTCACAAGCTCGATGACTTCCTGGTGGGACATGGAGATTTATCGCTTGAGGTGTCACAGGCCGATGGGACCGTGCTCTACGCGAACACCCGCAACCAGAGTGCACGGGCGGTATGGCGCCAACGGCAATTCGAGGTGGCGCAGTTTGCGGGCCCGGTCGCGTCGGTTTTGCACGTCCAGCTATCGCTGGATATTCAAACCGACAATCAGTTGCTGCACCGGCTCGCACTCACCCTGCTGGTGGCTGCCATTGGGGGAGCTATCGTGGTTTCATTGGGCGGTTTCTCCCTCGTCAAACTCGGTCTTGCGCCGGTGCGAAGGCTGGCCAGCCAAACGCGAGCGCTATCGGCGGATAGCCTGCATCAGCGACTCGATGGCGACGAGCAGCCTCTTGAACTTGTGCCGCTGATCGTCCAATTCAATGCCCTCCTTGCACGCATCGAGAAGGCATATTCACAGATGGAGGGCTTCAATGCGGATGTGGCGCACGAGCTGTGCACGCCACTGGCCACGCTCATTGCCAACAATGAACTGGCTCTAAGGCGTCCTGAGCAGGCGGACATGCGGGAGGTCCTCGCCTCCAATCTAGAGGAACTGCACCGCCTGACCGGAATCGTCAACGATATGCTGTTCCTATCGCAAGCTGATCGGGGTGTAGGCGCGCGGCGCGTTCCCGTATCGAGCCTTGCATCGGTGACAGTAGACGTGCTTGACTATCACGAGGCGGCACTGGCCGAGGCCGGGCTCACCGCAAAAATGGTTGGCGACGCACATGGTGCCTTCGACGTGCCCCTGTTGCGCCGAGCCTTGTCAAACCTGCTAGGGAACGCCACCCGATACGCGAGAAATGGCTCGATCATCCAAGTCAACTTCAGGACCGTTGATCAGGATCGCGTGCTGATCAGTGTCACCAACTGCGGGGGCAGCATTGCTCCAGAAGTACTACCGCATTTGTTCGATCGATTCTTCCGCGGCGATCCCGCTCGCAGCCATGGGCAAAGCAACCACGGCCTTGGCCTGGCCATCGTTGGTGCAATCGCTCGCATGCACCAAGGCAAACCAGTCGCATGGTCGGAGAACGGGGTGACGAGCGTTGGACTGGAGATCCGAGCCCAATGAACTTTGGCCGTCAGCCCTTGCGGTTGATGCGCAGTTGTTTGGCAGCGGCTCCGATTTCGCGATGCACACCAGGTGGATGCGCTTCATTAGGGTTGGCTGCAGGCATGTGATTGTGTTGGCGCGCCGCTGTTGCCAGGCCACCCAAGATGCCGCAGTCCCCGGCTAGGTGACCTGGCGAACACTGCTGCTGCAGACTGCGCAATTCCAATTCCAGCGCCTGGAGTTCCCGGATTCGCGAGACGACATGATCGATGTGCTCCTCAAGAAGCGCGTCCACCGCGCCGCAGTTCTCACCAGGTGCATCCTTAAAATGCAACAGCACGCGGATCTCATCGAGCGTCATGTCCAGGCAGCGGCAATGCCGGATGAAGGCAAGACGTTCGATGTGGCTGCTATCGTAGATTCGGTAATTGCTTTCCGTACGTATCGCCGCTGGCAGCAGACGCTCCCGCTCGTAGTAGCGAATGGTTTCTGTCTGGGTGCCGGTGGCCTTGGCCAAGTCGCCGATCTTCATGACGCATCCTTTGCAAATAGGGGAAGTGCAGGATGGTGCTGGGACGCATTTCGCGCTGTCACTTGACTTTAAGGTCACTACAGGGTTTCCAATTAGGCCATGAAATTAGAAACCAGCACCTCTTCAAACGTTGACACCTGCTGCTCAGCGGGATGCTCCAGTTCCGCCTCCCCGGTCAATGCCGCCGCAAGCAGCCCAGGCCAAGGAAAGCTGTTCGGAATTGCGACCATGGACTGCAGCGCCGAGGAGGCGGAAATCCGCCGCGCGCTGGAGCCTCTGGAAGGGATCCGCTCTCTGGGCTTCCAGCTCGGTGCCCGCACGCTGAAGATCGACGCAACAGAAAGCACGTACCCCTTGGCCCTGGAGGCTATCCGCAAGGCGGGGTTCGATCCACAGCCGGTGGCCGGCGCAATGAACTCCCAGGGGATGCCGGTAGTAGGGCCTGCCGAAGGCGACGACGATGGACATGGGTTCGCTGGCGGTATTTCTCGCCTGGTGGCTGCGCTTGTATTCGCCACCGGAGCGGAAGTGCTTTCCTTCTTCGCGCCTGACCAGATGGCATGGAAGGTGGCAGGTATGGCCATCGCCGCGCTCGCCATCTGGCTGGCCGGGATCGACACCTACAAGAAGGGCATCGCCGCGCTGCTGCGCGGCAAGCTCAACATCAATGCCCTGATGTCGGTGGCCGTCACAGGCGCTTTTCTGATCGGCCAGTGGCCCGAGGCTGCCATGGTGATGGCCCTGTACGCCATTGCTGAGCTGATTGAGGCCAAGGCCGTGGATCGGGCACGCAATGCGATCAAGGGGTTACTGGAACTGGCTCCGGAAGAGGCTCTGGTGCTGGGCCCCAATGGTGCATGGTCCGCGACGCCAGTCGCCTCGGTTGCTATCGGCGCAACTGTGCGCATCAAGCCGGGTGAACGGGTCCCGCTGGACGGCAAGGTGACGAAGGGGAACGGGGCCATCAACCAAGCCCCGGTGACTGGTGAGAGCATTCCCGTAGACAAGGCTCCTGGCGATCAGGTTTTCGCGGGCACCATCAATGAGACCGGTGAACTCGAGTTTGAGGTCACGGCGCTGTCGAGCAACACCACCTTGGCCAGAATCATTCAGGCCGTTGAGCAGGCACAAGGCACGCGCGCACCGACACAGCGCTTTGTCGACCGGTTCGCCGCGATCTACACGCCTGCGGTCTTCGCCATTGCTGTGGTGGTCGCAGTTCTCACACCGTTCCTGATGGGCCTGACCTGGCTGGAGGCGCTCTACAAGGCCCTTGTCCTGCTGGTGATCGCCTGCCCTTGCGCCTTGGTAATTTCCACGCCTGTCACGGTGGTCAGCGGACTGGCAGCCGGCGCTCGCCGCGGTATCCTGATCAAGGGTGGAACCTACCTCGAGGACGCCCGACTCCTGAAGGCGGTGGCGCTGGACAAGACGGGCACCATCACCGAGGGCAAACCCAAGCTGGTGAAGTGGCAGGTATGGGGCGCCAGCGATAAAGCTGCAGCCCAACAGATGGCCGCCAGCCTGGCCGGCAGATCCGATCACCCGGTATCCAAGGCAATTATCCAGGGTCTGGAAGTGCCAGGCCCGGAGGCCGAAAACTTCAAGGCCTTGCCAGGGCGTGGTGTCGAAGGCGTGGTCAATGGAGTACGCCTCGTGCTGGGCAATCACCGACTGATCCATGAACAGGGACTGTGCACCCCTGAACTGGAGGCGGAGCTTGCCATCCATGAAAAACAAGGCCGCACGGTCACGCTCCTGGCTAACGATAAGAGCGTCCTGGCCCTGTTTGCCGTCGCCGACACCATTCGCGAGACATCAAAGCAGGCCATCGTTGATCTCAAGGCGCTGGGAGTGACCTCGGTGATGCTGACTGGCGACAACACCGCCACGGCCAAGGCAATCGCGGCGCAGGCGGGGATCGATGATGCCCGCGGCGACCTGCTGCCCGAAGCCAAGCTCAACGCCATCAAAGAGATGCAAAAGCGCTACGGCGCCACCGGCATGACCGGGGACGGCATTAACGATGCACCGGCATTAGCCCAGGCTGATATCGGTTTTGCCATGGGTGGCGCTGGTACCGACACTGCCATGGAAGCGGCCGACGTGGTCATCATGAACGACAACCTGGAGCGCGTCGCCGAGACGGTGCGGCTGTCCAAGCGCACGCATGCCGTACTCTGGCAGAACATCACCTTGGCTTTGGGTATCAAGAGCGTGTTCCTAGTGATGGCAGTGGTCGGCACAGCAACCATGTGGATGGCGGTGTTTGCGGACATGGGCGCGAGCTTACTGGTAGTGGGCAACGGGCTTAGGCTGCTTCGCGGGACACTGGAGCCAGCCTCCAAGCTCAATGAGGGTCGGCCGGGATTCATGTAATGACAGGCAAATAGCCGAATCCAAAGGCATACTTATCCGCTTTTCATACACAGAACTGGTCAATTGCACGAATGGGGAAGCTCGAAGAACTGATTGCCGCATCGGAGCGAGAGAACACACGCCGCAGCTACGCTTCGGCTGTTCGTCACTTCGAGGGTGAATGGCAAGGAGTGCTCCCGACGACGACGGATGCCATCGCACGGTACCTCGCCGACTTCTCAGCAACGCTTTCCATTAACACACTGCGTCAGCGATTGGCAGCGCTCTCGCGCTGGCACGCCGACCATGGATTTTCCGATCCCACCAAGGGGCCTATGATCCGGCAGGTTCTCAGAGGTATAAGGTCTGTCCACCCGGCGGCTGAAAAACAGGCGCGGCCGCTTGCCATTGTGATTCCTCAGCAAGTGGACTCTTGGCTTGAACATGCAGGCGCAGCCGCACGAAGCCGTGGGGATTTTCCGAATGAGCTTCGGTACGCCAGGAATCGCTCCTTGGTTCTTCTGGGATTCTGGAGAGGCTTTCGCTATGACGAAATCGTTCGATTGCGTATAGAAGACATCGAAATCGTTCCTGGAGAAGGCCTAACTTGTTATCTGGGACGTTCCAAGGGGGATCGCCAGAACCTCGGGCGGGAGCTCAAATGCCCAACACTTTCACAGATGTGCCCGGTAAGAGCGTTGAGCCATTGGAAGGCCTTGGCCGGATTGGAGCCCAGGCATGACGCGAATTCTGAAGGACATGAAAGACGAGGGGGCCGAGTTGACTGCAGAAATCCTTGGCGGCATTGCACCTCTGAGGCCGCGTCATATCAACCGGTTCGGCGACTACACGCTTGATCCGCGTCGAAAGGTAGCGCCAATGGACTTTGCGATGTCAATTTCTACTGGCAGATCAACGGCTTAGGTCATTTTTTGCCCGGATTTACATGAATCCCGGCCGACCCTCTTCTCGAATCTGCCTTTCTCGGCGGTCTGAGCCGAGAACGGTTTGGGTGAATTCCGCAGCCTACATGGGCGCTGGGCCACACGGCCTTCTGTGCGAGATTGACTTCAATTGGGTGTGCTGACGATACTGGCACGCCAGAAATCTCCATGGGTTCTTGGGCCTCAGCAACCACGGTTGACAACGAGGTGGGGCCAATGATCCAACAAGGCTACACAGCATCCGCGTGGATAGACGCGTTCCTCGATGAACGCATGCATCTGCATGGCCTGACCCGTTCGTCGATCCACACCATGAGGATCGAACTCAAGAGCTGGTGGCGCTGGCTCGATGCCAGGGGTATTTCATGGAATGGCGTCACGCCCTCGGACATCCAGTTATGGCTGGGGCAGCACCGAGCGCATTCCGACGCGACGATGCAGAAAAAGACCTCGATTCTTCGGAGCCTGTACAGGTGGGCGCGGCAGGATGACCTGGTCAAATCCGATCCCTGGCTGGGTATCGTTCGCGCACACAACAACAGGCGCTGGAGTCCACGCTTCACGCCCGCCATCGGTGGCGTAGAGCGACTGCTCGCGCAACCCGACGTCAACACCATGATCGGCGTACGCGATCGGGCCATCCTGGAGCTGTTGTATGCGACGGGTTTGCGTGCGGCCGAGCTGCTGGGCCTGGCCTGCCATCAAGTCTCCCTTGGAGACCCCGACCGGATCATTGCGGTGATGGGCAAGGGGCAAAAGGAACGCATCGTCATCTACAACCAGATCACGCAGACCTGGCTGCGGTACTACCTGCGAGTCGCCAGACCCCAACTGCTTATCAGGGCCGGAGCCTCGCCCGATCATACGCCCCAGTTCTTTGTCCAGCACAGGCCCGCCGGCGGCCTGTCCTATCCGGTCTTGCGACGCATGATCCGAGGCTATGCGAATGCTGCAGGACTACCCCTGTTGACCGCACATTCGCTGCGCCACGCATTTGCCTCCCACCTCTACCAGGGCGGCGCGAATCTGAGGGTCGTCCAGGAACTGCTCGGCCATAGTCATCTGGCTACGACCTGTGCCTATGCCCGGCCAGCGACCGACTTGATGCGGGAGTTCATAGAGCGTTTCCACCCGCGCGGTATCCACTACGACCATTCGCTACACCGCCAACGGCAGGGTACGCCTGCCCGCCGCGTTGCATGGTTGCAGCAGCCAGTGCAGGATGATTCTCCTGTCCTGATAGATCGCTGGCTCATCAAAACAGCGACATGACCACGAACACCATGCAGACGATGATCAGGCCGCGTTTCATGTACAGCATCAGATCGGCCGTCTCTATCACGCCCCTGGCGTAGCGTTGCCAGACGCCGATCATGGCGCTGCCCACCACAAGCAGCGTGACTACCACCAGCAGCATCTGGTTGAAGGAGCGCAGCTTTGCCATGCTGATGCCCGATCCCGCCTGAAAACCCGCTCCTATGGCCGCATTCATGCTCATGCACCCGCCGCCGCCGTCGGGCACGCAGCTTGACGGCGTCCAGGAAGGGTTGTAGCTCGTGCCGCCTCCGGCGATCGGGCCAGTCGGCGTGCCAGAGCTGGCGCCGCCACCGGCCACCTTGTCGGCCATGGCGCAGATCGTCGTGCCGTTGCTGTCGGCAAAGCCCGTGCATTTACCCGATTTGATCATCGTCTGGCAGTTGCCGACGCCGAGCTGCACGCAGGACAGAATCAGGTTGCCATCGACCGTGCGACCGTCGAACTTGCCCAGGGCAATCAGCGACGCGGGCGGCTTGGTGGCAAGCATTTGCGTGGTCAGCTTCGACCAGGCATCGACCTGCTGCTGCAGGCTCCAGGTCTGAAACACGGCAGGCTTGACATCAGCGTAGTCTTTGATGTTTTGCGTGTTCAACTGCAGCACGCCATAGCAGCATGAGCCGTTGTAGATGCCCAGACGGCCGCCGCTCTCGAACATGGCCAGGCTGCCCACGGCGTCCGCATTGGCGCGCAGCCACGGGCTGGCATTGGGTGAGTTGCGCACGGCGTTCGCCACATCCGCGGCCGTGACCCGATCCTGGGCATGTGTCTGCCTGGCCGCCATGAGTGTCGCCATGACCAGTATGGCGAGGATCAGCCAGCGGAAGTTGAAGGGCAGGGCCGTCATGGGATCGCCTCGGTTGCGGCTCAGGGCAGCTTGATCGCGCGGTTGCATTCCGGCGCCGGCTTGCCGTACTGCACGACGCGTACATAGGCCATCTTGTTCTTCGAATCAAACGCGACCTGCTCGTAGTTGCGTGCTTTGGGCTGGTCATCATCGTTGGATGTGATGTTGCAGTAGCGTGGAAAGTCCTGTTGCGTGGTCTGTCCACCGGACAGGCTTTGGATCACCACGCGCATGGGACACATGGCATAGATGGGGGTATTGATGGCGCTGCTGTTCGGCGGGTCTTCGCACGGCGGATAGGCCAGGGATGCTGCGCTAAGGATGGTGAAGATGTACCGATTGCCGCCCGACTCGAACGTGGTGATATTCACGAATGCAGGGTAGTTCTTGTCGTTGTTGCGCGCCGGGAAGCTCTTAAGGGTCGGCCTCCAAATGGCGGCGGCGAGCTTTCTCGATTCGGGCGTACCCTCATAGCCGGGGTAGCTGAAATCGAAGGCGAGCAGATCCATGGTTTGCCACTGCAAGCCCTTCGGGAACTCCACCTTCTTGCCCTGGGCGTGGGCGCCAGCCGCCAGGGCAAGGCCCAGGGCCAGGACAGCAACCGTCTTGCGAAACTTCATGTTCATCACTCCTCCTATTGCGTCTTGCCACTGGCATCGAGTTCGGCGATGAACTGCTCGGGTGGGGTGGCTCCCACCAGGCGCTTGCCGTTGCCGAGGAACACGGTGGGCGTGTTGTTGATGCGGTGTTTTTCACCGAACTTGAGGATTTCCACCAGGCCCGACACGTCGCAATCCTGCGTGCCCGACGGGCGCCGTCCCGCCATGACTGCCTTCCAGGTGCCGGCCCGATCTGGTGAGCACCAGGCCGTGCGCGCCAGTGCCTGCGAACTCGGATCAATGACAGGGAAAATGAAGCGGTACACGGTCACGTTGTCGAGTTGATCGACGAACTTGGTGAACACCCTGCAAATGGGGCAATTGGGATCTTCGAAGAGGGCGATCTTGCGGCTGCCGTTGCCGTAGACCTCCTTGATCGCATGCTTGAGCGGCAGGCTGGAAAACGGCACCGAGGTCAGTCGGTTCATCGTGTCGGCCGTCAGGTCATGCCGGGTCTGCATGTCCAGCATGGTGCCGCCGATGATGCTGAAGCGACCGCTGGCGTCGGTGTAGAACACCTCACCGTCGGAGATCACCTGGTAGATGCCGGGGGCGGGCGTCGTCTGTACCTGATCGACCTTGACGTTGCCACCGGTCAGCCGTTCGATATTCGCCTTGATGGCGGCCGGCGACTCGGCGAAGGCGCAGCCGCTGGCGAGCAGCGCCGCGAGCGTGAGGATGGGCTTGAGCTTCATGCAACGGTCTCCTGTCAAAAGTCGAAGGCCCGCACGCCCTTGGCGGCCCTGCAGGCTTCGACGGTGTTGCGAATGAGTTGGGAAACGTCCATCGCGTTGGGGATGGCGTTGAGCAGCAAGGTGGGCGAGGATGCATCCGTGGTTTGCAGGATGATCTGGCCACGCCCGAAGATGGTCTGGGTGAGCGTGCTGCCGATGGACATATCCTTGACCCGGTACAGCTCAAGGGACTCCACCCGTTTGATGATGATCCCGGACTCCACCAGCAGCCGCTGGTCTGTCAACGTGTAGCGATGGTTCGCCGTTGCCAGGTAGCGGTAGATCGCCCAGGCCACGGGAAGCAGCAGCCAGCAAAAGAGCAGGGCAAACAGGAACACGCCCGCATTCACCACCTGCCCCTCCGAGGCAGACCACAGCAGGCGCGCCTCGTGTGTCGCGTTGATGGCCGACGGAATCGGCATCGCTGCGGACTCCATGGCGCTCAGGCTGGGTTGTGCGGGATCTGTATGCATGGGGTCAGAATAGGTGGGGCGGCAAGTGCTGTCAGCACGTTAGCCTCGGCCACGTGACCGAGGCCAAGCGCTTGACTCGATGGCTAGAACTGGTTATAGAGAAGCGGCGCAATTTGCGCTTTGTCATTTGGCCTCTCGCTGGAGCGCAGTCCATAGCGCTTCGTCCTCGCTCCGAGCCTCGACTCGTATGTAGTCGTCGCTCATCCAGGTGTAGGCCGCACCATCTTCGGTAGATTGCACGGTGCCATCGGGCCAGACCCGGTAGCTGGTCGTGACCTCGGCGTCACTCGTGTCCGGTTCAAACTGCTGGCTGACACGAGTTGTTGTTGATTGGGTCATGGCGATTGACGGATGTGGGCCGTCCCGTACATCATGGGACGCAAGGGAAAGAACATCAGGAGAGAAAAATGAACCATCTTGACTACCTCAAGCGGCTGGGCCTGCAAGGCGGCAGGTTGTTGTGGCGCGTGCTCATGATCCTAGGGCCGGTGGTTGGATATTCGTTTTGGCAAGCAATTAAGTCCGCCGCTACTGATTCCGGAAATAAACCTGACGACGAAGAACCCAAGCATGGTTATTACTCGGATGGAACTCCGTGGGTCGAGAACACCTCTCATGAACAGTGGGAGTTTTACTACGGTGATAATCGCAAGGGCTAATTGCTTGGGGTTCATCTGACTTTTCCACGCGTCGCCATGGACGTTGATGCGCTTGCAGTTTTATTCGCTGTAGCTCCGGTTGAGCTAACCATCTGATCCATTACAGAGCCCAAACGAATTCCAACCCAACCCATCATTGCCGTCCAAACAATTGGCAACCCAATAAACAAGGTCAGCAGCAAGATATTCAGAATCATCCGCTTGTAGCCCTGCGGTGTTGACCCGCTGGCCAAGTGCGTCAGTTCCTGAATCAGGGCGTTGCCCTGGCCGCCTGGGTACATGGCGCTGATCAAGCGCGCGTCTATCCACTGTGCGATGAACCACATCGCGGCCCAGAGCTTCACCGTGAAGATGGCGACCGCGCCATAGAACATCGCCCGCAGGTCGAAGCCGCTCAGGAATACCACCAGCGGCAGGAACATGTAGATGCCCATGAGCACCAGGGCCTGCATCATCGGCAGTGCCGTGATGAGGGGGGTGAATGCCACACCCGCAACTGCCGCGGTCGTGCCAACACCAATGGTGCTCAGGGCGCCTCCGGCGATGCGGCCGATGCTGGTCATCACGTCATAGTCCGAACCGGAGATTCGATCCTGATCTACAAAGCTGGGATTGGCCTTGGCCTGGGCCAACCTGGCAAAGGAGTCCTTGCGCTGGTCATCGCTGCTCCAGGTCATGGCGCTGGTACCGACGTTCAGCAACTGCTGCCATGTGGATGAATGAGAAATCATCTGTTGGCGCACGCCCTGCGAGGAGTCTTCCCACCACTCCTTGCAGGTCGGGCGTCCCCAGGCCGGGTTGATCACACCGGGGTTCGGCGGCGGCAGGCCGCTGCTGGGGTTGTAGTAGTCCGTATCCCGCGTGAAATCCACCGCGAACCCAGGCACCGGGTTGTAGCTGCGCATGGCGGCGTAAAAACCCGGTTCGGTTCGGAAGAGTTGACTGCCAAGCCAATCCACGTCGGTGGGGCCGTATGCCTTGTTGGCGGCATCAATCACGGTGTGACCCGTGGGAGAAATGTCGCCCGCGGTCAGCGTCAGGTAGCGGCTGCGCGCCGGAACAAAGCATTCGCTGTAGAAGCGCTGGACGGCGCCCAGCACCTTGGGATCTTCAATCGTGGCGGTGCGCGCCAGGTCTTCGACCATGCGGATCGAGTTGCCGGAATTCTTGAGGCCATCACGCACGGCGTTGTTCACGCCCGAGCTGATCGCCATCACCGTATACCACCAGGCTGGCACATAGGACAGGTTGCCGGTGTCGCTCATCGAGCCGTCGGTGCTGTCATGCATGGCGCTGTCGAAACCCGAGCCTGTACCTCCATCGCGTGAACCCTGCACCGGGCTGGGCGCCAGGGGCGTGGCCGGCGGCATATATGCCAGGTTGGTGTGGTGCAGCGACGTGATGGGCGTAGTGGCAAAGCACACGGACATCACGAACAGGGCGATGATCAGGCGCGTCATCGCTCGCTCCAGCAAGGCCAGCACGCCAGAGCTTTCCAGCCCTTGTTCCTTGGCCTCGCGCCAGCTCTGAAAAATGATGATGGCAAACGGGATGATCACCAGTCCCGTGCCGGTGATGACCTCGCCAATGATGTTAGCGAAGGCCCAGCCGTACATGGTGGTGAAGATCTCCAGGTAGCTGTCGAGCTGCATGATCGTTGCCTTTCTTCGTTCAAGCTGGGGAGTGGCGCGGGCTGTGCATCGAGCCGTCCGTCAACTGCCAAGCCCCAGGTAGCGCCACAAGGTGGCCGGCCCTATGGGCACCAATAGCAGGTAAGCGACGCCTAGCGCCAGCACCGCGGCGCGCATGCGCAGTACACGGGCGAGTTCATGGCGCTTGACGATGTTTCGGGCCAGGCCCCAGGCCACGATGCGGTGCCACCAGATGCCAACGGCGGCCAGCACCATGCATTGCAGGAACAGGCCCCAGCGTTTGATGGCCGCGGCTAATTGCACCCAGTCCTGCAGGGTCTGCTGGCTGACCTGGGAGCGCGCGGCGAAAGAGGCCAGCAATGCCGCGATCAGCACGCAGGCCAGAATGGCCAGCGCCAGGCGCAGCACCAGCCGCCCGATGTTGCGCGCATGTCTTGAACGAGGCTCCGAGGTGCCGGGCACGAACGGGGTTCGATCGGTCTGCGCGCGCTCGGGAGGGTTAGTGTGGTGGCCCATGTCCTGCTCCTGGCTCATGGCACCTTGACGCGGCCGTTTTCCAGTGGGGCCGGGTCGGGTCTGCGGCCGTCGGGTACGCGCACGGCCTGGCTGTCCGCTTGCAGCTGGCCGCCCATGATGGCCAGCGCTGTCTCGGCCGTCAGTTCCTTGCGGATGCGCGCCTCGTACATCAGGTCGTCGATGTAACGCGTCAGGCGATTGATGGTGTCCTGCGTGTCCCGGATGGCATCTCCAGCGATCGTGACCTCGGGCAGGCTGATGCCTGTCAGCAAGGCCGCGCGGGCCACCAGGGCCTTGTCGATCACCCGGTGCATGGCCAGCTCCTGGGACAGGCGATTCACAGCGATGCTGCGGGCATCCGGTGGCAGGCGGCGCAGCGCATCGAGCAGCTGCGGGCTCACCGCCATGCCGGGCGCGGCGATGTTCTGCAGCTCCGCATAGGTGGCGGGCGTGGCCGCCCCAGTGCCGGAATTGGCGAGCACGTTCAGCTTGGGGGCGACCTGGTCGTACTCGTATTCATATTTCGGGCCGAGGCCCGTGGCCGTGGTCACGGTTGTGGGCGTAGGACAACCGGAACTGCCCTCCGTGCAGGTGTAGATGCGCTTGTCCCCAAGCACCTCGGTGGTGAACTTGGCCAAATCGGCGGGTGTCGGGAAGGCGCGCACCAGGCGGGCGTCCTTTTCCAGGGCGCTCGCCGAATAATTGGTGGTGGGCGAGGCCGTGACCGGCTTGTTCAGCGTGACGTTGTAGCCCGCGATCGAGATGTCGTGGATGGGCGTGATGGGCTTGGATGATGCGCCGCCCGCGAGTCCGCCAAACCAGGGGATACCGCGCTTGTTCGCCTCGTCGTTCTTGGTCAGATCGAGCTTGGCCTGAACCACGTCACCGCCGGCCGTGGCCTTGATTTTCCAGAGATCCCCCTGGGCTATCTTTACCCAGTCCTCATAGGGGTTCTGGCCCGAGCGGATGACTGCCTCCATCTCCTCGCAGGTCTTGAGGGAGGCAGCGATCATGGTGTCGGCCTTCAGCGAGTAGTTCTGGAACAGCTGGTATAGGCCCGGCTGTGCGCGTTGCAGCACGTACAGCGGGAGCGATGCGATGCCAGCCTTCACGGCGTTCGTGACCTGCGTGCCCAGGGAGCTGAAGCCGTTCATCAGGTTCGACCAGGACAGACCAATGTCGAATTTGCCACAGGCGTAATTCAGCCGCAGATTGCCCTGGATGCCCAAATTGTTCGCCAGTTGCCCACGGTAGGCCGCCGCGCCGCCCGGCGAGCCGCCCCCCATGCGGTAATAGAGCGAGGAATTGCTCACCGGCTGCGCCTGCGCGGCAGGCGTGCCGAACAGGCCCAAGAAGCAGGCCGCCGTCGTCGATAGCGCATAGTGGCGCAGTCGGTTGTTGGATGAGCCAGGCATGTGCTTACTCCCTATGCAAACTCATGGGATGGAAAACAGAAAAATCGGGGTGCGCCTTTGGCAGCAGTCGTAGCGGTTCCACATGTTCCAGACATAGCCATCGGTGCTGCTGGTCTTGTAGTCGCCATAGGACAGCAGGGACAGCGAGTCGTTCTGGCCAAACTGGATGCAGCTGCCGTTGCCCGGCGAAAGCGGCGAGAGCATTTGCCAGCGGGTGGCGCCAAAGGTCTCGAAATACACCACGCCGCCACCGGGCGTGAGGCGGGTGTAGATGTGCGGCTGGGCACTCTTGGTGATGATCGAGCCCACCCGCTCGGCGTAGACCGCCGAGGATTTGACGGGGTGGGACTGGACAACCTGGCCGGTGCGCGGATAACGGCCACCCCAGGTATTGATCGTCGGGGAGTGGCTGACTTCCTGCAGGCCCGGTATCCAGCTGGCCGGATACAGCATCTCCAACGGAATCAGCCCGCGCCAGAATGGAGAATCCAGGTCTGACTGGAAATGCAGGCTGAACATGGATGCCGAGCCTGGGCAAAACGGCACGCTTTCACTGGAGGAACCCTGCAGGCCCTGCACGAGCGTCTGCAGCGGCCCCAAGTCCACGCCGGACAGCTGCGAGGTGACGCTGCTCATGTCGCCCAGCGAGACGCCCGAGTTCAGAACGTTGCCGACCTTGCCGATTGCCGACTGTATGTTGCCGAGAAGCGCGCCAGGGGCCTTGGCCAGGTTTGCCGCGTCGGCCAGCAGGTTGTTGCCCAGTTGGGAGGGCACCGAGGCCCATTGTTGCTGAATCGCGGGCAGTTCCTGGGTTGGGAATTTCATCAGCTCGGTGGCGCCCGGCACCGTGAAGTTGGTTGGCACGTTGGAAAAGCCACTCCCGGCAATGACCGCGGCGATCATGCCGGCCGGATTGCCGATGGCGTCGGCACTCTTGAAGGTGCTGACCTCGCGGTGCTCCCTGGCCGTGCTCGCGGAAGAATCCACGGGCATGCCCATCATGAGAGAGCCGGCACCGCTCATGGCCGCGGCCAACGGCTTGCCGATCTCCACCCAGGGGTGGGTGGCAGGATCGTGATAGCTGCTCACGATCACGTCTGGCACATAGTGGCGTACACGAATGGAGGTGACGATGCTGCAGGCGAACAGCGTGCATTTGAGGAAAAAGCAGATGCCCCTGACCTCATAGCGCAGGCAGCTGGGCATCGCGGCGATGGTTTGCGAGACGATCTGCCCCGTGGTCACCTGCGCGCGTACCGGCGCCGGTCGCGCCAGGGCCAGCACCAGCGCCAGCGCACTCAAGGCCACCCACAGGCCGCGCCAGCGCGAGAGACTGAGCGAGGTCATAGGCGCCCCCCGGTGCGCTGCTGTGCCAGGGCAAGCGCCTGATGGATGTCGGTGAGGCCGTACACCACGATCTTGCGGTTGATGACAATGGCGGGAATACGGCTGAGCTTGTAGGTGGCCGCCAGGCTCATGCCCTGTGCCGCCGACTGCACCTGTGGCTGCACCTGCCGGCGGATGCGCGCCTCATTGGCCGCGATCCACTGGCGCGCCTCGGCCTCGGTCTGGGGCAGGTTCTGGTTGATGACGGCCTCGATGTTGCGCATGGCATCGAGCCGATACACCTTGAGCTGGTAGGGCAGGGATGCCGATGGCTCGGGCGTGACCAGCATGGCCGAATTGGCGAACACCTCCACGGTCAGGACGCCGGCTGGGGCGGTCTGGGCGCGGCTGGCGCCTGCCAGCAGCAGGGCGCCCAGGGCCAGTGCATGCAGGGCGGCGCGGCTCATGAGCGTGTCCCCGCCAGCTCACGCGCCACCATCAGCGCGGCCTCCATCTCGGTGCAGCCATGCTTGTCCATGAGGCGCTTGCGCTGGGCCTTTTCGTGGCCCTCGGTCATCGCCAGGGCAATGGGCAGGGCCGGGGGCACGTTGCGAAACAGGAACTGGCCCGTGGCGGAAAGCATCACGCCTTCGGTGTACTTGGGCGGCTCTTTGCGTGCGGACTCCATGAGCTTGCGCTGCTCGGTCGTCAGGGTTCTAAAGCGCGTGACCTCCTCGATCTCCGACTTGTCCATGGTCAGCAGCATCCAGTACTCGCACATGGACAGCACGCGATCCATGCTGCCGGGGAAGTCCTTGAGGTTCTGTGTCGCCAGCCAGAACCAGATGTTGAGCTTGCGCCACATCTTCGTGCCCTTGGCGATCTTCGGCCCAAGCAGGTCGTTGGTGGTGATCAGGTGGCCCTCGTCGGTGAGGAAAATGATGGGCCTGTCCTCGGCCACGAAGCGCTCGCCACGCGACTGCACCGAGTCGAGCAGACTGGTGTAGGCCACGGCCAGTGCGTCGCCATAGCCGTCCTGGATCAGGGTGCCCATCTCCACCAGGGTCACATCGGCATCGGGCCAGTCCTGGCCCTCGCGGTTGAACAGCTTGCCGCGCAGGCCCTGCGTGAAACTCATCATGGACTGGCCCATTTCCTCGGCGCGGATCTGGCGCGGCCCGGACAGCGTGGCGTCCTTGTGCATGCCCATGAGTTCTATCGCCACATCATGCGCGAGCGGATGCGGGCGGCCTTCTTCGCGTGCGCGCAATGCCGCGCGGATGATGGCGCGCGAGACCAGGTAGCGGTCGGCGCGGCCCATGCGCGTGGTTTCGCTGGCCTCGCCACCGGTGATCATCATGATGGCGGCGATCAGCATCTCACCGAGCAGGTCGCGCTTGTCGGTACTGGCCTGGTCATCGTCGTCATCGGCAGGTTCCGTGCTCTCCCCACCGGGTGCGGCGCCGGCGCGCGGCACGCCGTTATCGCCAATCAATGCGTCCAAGACCGGCTCGTCGGGCAGACCGGCGTTGATGCGTGCCTGACGCTCCGCGGCCTCGAAGGAGGTCATGATGTCGGCGTCATCAAGCAGCCGGTTGGCATGCACGAAGGGCGGCAGCGACACGTCGGCCTCGCTGCTCAAGGTCACCGAATGGGTGGACAGGCCCATGGTGCGGAAATAGTCCAGCAACAGGCCAAACGAGCGCCCGGCATCGACGATCACCAGACGAGGCCGGTGGATGGCCATCATCATCATGGCCAGGTAGTTCAGCGTTGCCGACTTGCCCGCCCCGGTAGGCCCTAGCACCAGCATGTGGGCGTTCTTCTTGCGATCATGCTTGTTCAAGGGGTCGATCCAGATCGGCTCTCCGCCCCGGTTCCAGAACCAGAAACCCGGATGGTCGGTGCCACGCGCACGCCCGTAGACCGGCAGCAGCGCCGCGATCTGCGAGGCAAAGGTCAGGCGCGCGCGGCGCAGGCTGCGGTTGTCAAAGGCCGGATCGAAGTTGAATGGCAGGCCGCGCATGAAGCCGTCCAGCGGCACCAAGTCCTGGCGCGGATGGACGAAGCGCAGGCCGGTGGGCACCAGCAGGGCATTGGTCTGGGAAATCGCCGTCTCCAGCGCCTCCCGGTTTGGCCCGGTCACGTACAGCGTGACCATCATTGGAAACAGCTTGTCGCCCTCGACCATGCGATGCAGCACGAGTTCGCATTCGCGGTGCGTCTCCATGGCCAGCGCGTTGCGCGCCCGCGAGGAGTCGCGGATGCGCTCGATGTGGCGCTCCAGCTTGTATTGCGGCTCCACCGTGATGGAGATCGACAGCATGGAGCCGGCCGGCAGGCGGTCAAAGCGCGCAAAAGCCTCATTGCCGCTTTGCAGCTCCGCAGAAAAATGCCCGATCTGCGGCGACGAACGCATGGACTGCAGCACCAGGGCCTTCACCGGTACGCCGTCGAACTCGAACAGGCCATCCTGAACGTCGGAATACGGCTCCGACAGGTTGAGCAGATCGGCCATGTCCCAGCCAAAGATGGGGGCCGCGTCGGCGCCCGCCATGCTGCCGCTTTGCCCGGCCTGCAGGGCATCGTCACCTGGATAGGGCGCCAGGCGCATCAGGGCGGCATCGCTTGCGGCCCAGGGCACGTCGCGGTTGAAGAACGGCAGCAGCCATTCGTAGAGGTCGCGCCCGTTGCAGCGGCGCGCCTTCACCCCGGCCTCGCTCAAGGTCGCGATCAGGGTCACGGCCACGGCCTCGATCTGTGCGGTGGCGGGCGACGGGTCTTCGGCCAGCGAGGCAAAGCGCTTGTAAACGCAGCAGCGCACGCGCCGCTGCTGGCCGCGCCAGACCTGACCCGTCACCTGGGTGTCGGTGAACAGGCCCTGGGGGCGGGACACCAGATCGATATGCTCGGCCACCTCGGCGAGCACAGAGCGCGTGAACGGCGATTGCAGCACATTACTGGCCCGCTCCGGGTAGCGCCGATGCTGCTCGGCGATGTAGTCGCGCAGGGCGCCGTTCAGACTGTCGATGTTGCGGTCATCGTTCAGGAAGAACTGCACGATCCAGGGCGATGCATCGGACTCGGGCAGGGCCTGCAGCGTTTCCTGCACCTTGTTGGCACGGTCTATCAGGTAGTCCAGCGCCTGCGCCTCCGTGGGCACCGCCGCCAGCTCGAAGAATGTGCCCAGGGTGGCGCCGTCCTTGAGCACAAAGACCTGCTCGTCGCCCTCATAGGACACATAGGGCAGCATGTCCGTGAATGAAGGGGGGCGCATGGCCATGCGCCGGCGCTGCCCCACGGTCTCGCCACGGGACGGCTTGCCGCCACGCTCCGGCCGCTCGCCGGTAGCATGTTCCTGGCGCTCTTGCCTGCCGCGCGTCTTGGCATCGGCCGGCGTCTTGCTGCCCGCGGCATCGCGCCGTGCGCCAAGGCCCAGCAGCCCAAGGCCCAATTTCTGTATCAGTTCCATGAAACCCTCCTGTCCGTGGCAGTCCAGCTCAGGGCTGGCGGTGCGGCTTGGCGCCGCCGGCGCCGTTCTTTGGTGCAGGCCCGGGCCCCTGGTACAGGGCGTGCCCAGCGATCAAGTCCTCGGCCACCTCGCCGGGGAGCGCATATTGGGTCTGCTCATACATCGGGAACACCGTGACATAGCCGGGCACCGGATACTTGCCCTTGGCCAGGTGGGGGTACACGACCATCACCAGGTCGGGATTGGGCACGCGCGCAAAGCGCTGTTGCATCGGCTCCAGCGCCGACCAGTAGCGCTGGGTATTGCCGTCGCCGGCCGCGATCGGGCGCGCCTGCGATTGCGAACGCAGCCGTTCCTGGGGCGCCGCCTCGCGCTTGCCGCTCCCGCCGGCCGCGCCGCCCTCGGTCTGCCCGCGGTAGATGTCCACCACCGTGGGCGAGCCGCGGGTGACCTCGTTGATGGGCGATTCGCGCGTACCGGTCACCGAGCAGCCCGCCAGCAGCAGCGCCGCGAACGCGCAGGGCAGGGCGGCGCGCAGGCGCCAGGAGTCATTCGAGACCATGGTGTTCTCCTCGGGCGAGCTGCAGGCCGCCTTGCTTGCGATGGATGAGCTTTCGGGCATTCGGCGCCTTGTCGATCTGGATCTCCCTGTCCAGATGCACCACGAGCTGGTTGCCCGAGGGCGTGATGACGGCATCAAAGCTGTTCTTGAGACGCTGCAGCAGCCACTTGGTGACCTCGTTCGTGCCACCGGACACGGCCTGACCCAGGGCGTAGCTGCCGGCATTGCCGGTGATGGCGCTGCTGCTGCCCTGCATGCCGCTGTAGGTGGTGCGCTGCGCCTCGGCATAGGCCTGGCCGGCCACGCCCAGCGCCCCCAGGCCGATGAGGTCGGTCAGATAGGCCGGCGCGTTGGTGACGAACCTGCCGCTGATGCAGGGATTGCCGTGCAGGTCGCTGATGAAGCCCAGGTCGCTGTTGCTGGCGCCCCCCGCTCCGGTGTTGATGCTGCGCGAGCCCGTGCCACGCGCGGAAACCGTCTGGATGGAGCCGTCGTTGAACACGAAGGTCACCGAGCGCACCCGGCCCTCACTGCACGACAGGGCCATGTCGCCAATGGCCACGCCGGTGACGATCATCCCGGAAATGTCCCCTGGCAGCTCGAAGCCATTGGCCGCCAGGTTGTCACGGCCGATGACGGCCTTGAACTGCATCGGATCCGTGACGCGCCCGTCTATGGGCACGCGGCCGATCAGCGCCGTCATGGCCGTGGCGCCGGCCAAGGTGGCGTTCTCCGGAATGGTGAAGTACGGCACCGGCTCGCGCTTGTCCTGGGCGGCACGCGCGGCCTGGGACGCCGGGCCATCGGCCGCGGCGCTCGCCGTGCCCGTGCCGGCGTGCATGGTGCGCACATAGCGGGTCATGGGTGGCGCGTTCTGGCCCTGGCCGCGTGCCGGCTCGGACTGCACGGCGTAGCCCATGGGCGGCATCACGCTGTAGCGCACCGCTCCCGCGCCTTCGGCCGGAACCCCCTCCATCCCAGAGGCTTCCGCGGCTGCGTCGGGGTTCTGGGTCTTGACCTTGGCCTTGGCCGCATCCAGGTCTGGCAGGCCACGCGTGAAGCTGTCGGCGGCCTGGGCCGCGGTGTCGAGCGCGGTATCCAGCGCTGAGCGCTCCTGCGGCGGCGCGGCCGCAGGCGCCGCCGCTGGGGCGGCGGCCTGGGCTGCGGCACCGGCCGCGCCCCCGCGCTCACGCTCACGCAGCTTCTTGTTTTCCTCGATCAGGTCATTGTTGGCCTTGATGACCTTGGCGACCTCGGAACGCAACTCGGCGTTGCTGGTGGTCACCGTGCGCAGGGTCTCGGTCGGCGTGTCGTTGTCCGCGCCGTCGGTCTTGGGCAGTTGCGGCTTGGGCACGGCGGTCATTTCTGCGCCGGCCTTGACGCTGCCATCGCCGATGAACTGCTTGTAGAGCACCACGCCTACGATGGTCATGCCGACGGCGGCGACGATGGGAATGAGCTTATTGCTGGTGGTTGCCATGACGGGCCTCGATTCAGCGCAGGCAGGCAGCAAAGCTGCGGTCGCACACCAGGTACAGGGCAGTGGTGTCCGTATCACTGCCGGCCGGGCCGATGCGTCCATGCTGGGCGGTGGCGGCCAGCCAGCGGCCGCGAATGCCCTCCAGGGGAATCTCCAGCGCCCGGGCCGAGCGGTTGGTGACCCGCACAGCGGTCACATAGAGCTGGCCGCTGCGCCACTGGCCCAGGGGTGCGGTCTCGACCTGAGCACCAGGCAGCAGGCCATCCATTGGGTCGGTGTTGAGTTCCACCTGCTGCACGCCGGATTGCGTCCAGGCCAGGCGGCGCGGTGCGTAGAGCTGGCGCGCCGCATGGCGGGTCAGCTCCACCATGTCCGCGGCCGGCTGCTCGGGCGCGGCGCCTCCGCGCTCGTCTGCCTGGGCGCCGGCCTTCGCGGAGCGCTGGCCCGTGGGTTCGACGACAAACACCTCCAGTTCGGCCTGCGCATCGGCCGTGCTCTTGTCGGCCACCATGTCCATAGGCAACTGCTGTCCGCTGTCGATCAGCTCGGCGACGATGCGGATCGGCGTGAACGGCACCAGGGCCGTGGCATAGATGGTGCGATCGATGATCTCGATGCGCGCCACCCTGGCCATGTCGCTGGGCACATGCAGCGCGGCAGGCGCCGGGAGGGTGATGAGGCGCTCGCGGCCCACAGGCAGGGGCACGGCGATGGGCTGGCGCTCGAACACCGCGCGCTCGACGCCAGCACGTGCGCTTGCCTCGGTGGCGGGGGGGCGGCGGGTGCGCCCCGCCTGGGCTTCACTCCTGCGCGCCGCGCTGGCAGCGCGGATGGCGGCACCGGAGACGGTATCGCCGGGAGCGGATGCGCTGGCCGCGCCGCCAGCCGGAGTGCTCTGCCCCAGGTCGATGGCATCGCCCTGGGCGACTGGCGCGGGCTCGATCATGTCGGCCGGGACGTTTTGCAGCGTGGCGACGGACACATCCTGGGCCCAGGCGCCGGGTGCGCAGGCGATCAGCATGGTCAGCGCCAGGGCCGGGACTGGCCTGGGTGAAGCGGTACGGGTCATGGTGATGTTTCCTCGCTGGGTCACTGCGCCGAGGTGCCGGCGCCGCTGTGCTGCAGGGGTGTGGGCGTGGGAGCGGCGTTGGGATCGACGGCATCGCCCGTGGTGCGCGGCAACGCGGCCGGTGTCACCGTGGATGGCAAATTCGCCTCGGTCTTGCCGCTGCTGGCATCCTGCACATCGCGCACGTCCAGGCGCGCGGGTCTGTGGCTGCCATAGCAGTCGATGGCCAGGCGCCAGGGGTTGCGCTCCCTGTCCACGTCGTAGCGCACGACACGGATCGGGTAGCGGATGAAGGCATCCTTGACGGGCTGGCCCCTGAAGGACTCCATGAGCTGCATGTCCAGCAGCACCGTCCAGGCGGCCTGGCCGTCGGGCAGCACCCGGTTGGCGGCATAGCCCAGGCCGGGGATTTCCGTCATCTGGCGCGTGCGCTGGCGCAGCTCGCCGGCCTGGTAGCGGCTGTCCAGGTCGGCTTCGAGCTGCGCCCGGCAGCTGGGCGTCACATAGGCCTGGAATCTAAAAATCTGCTGGCCGTAGTCCGTGGCGCCATCGGCCTGCCAACGATTGATCTGCTGCCAGATGTAGTAGGCGAAGCCATACACGTTCACGTCCGGCACCGTGGCTTGGCCGTCCTGGAAGCGCACCGTGTCGCCGGCCTTCATGTCCGTCGCCACATGCAGGTCGATAGACTTCGGCAGGGCATGGGCAAAATACATGCCGACCCCACCGAGCATGGCCACCAGCAAGATGAACTTGCGCAGCGTGGCGTTATGGGAGCGCTCGGCGGCGAGCGCATCGAGTTGTTGCTTGCTGCTCATGGCTTGGTCGATTCCTGGGGTGGTTCGAGAGGACTGGCGAGCGACAGGTCGAGGGAGCGGCCCAGCGACCACCAGCCGTGGTGGGTGATGAATTTGGGCTTCACGACGCTGCGCTCGGCGAGCCACAGGTGGATGGCCTGGCTGTAGTAGGCGTCGGGCCGGCCGCGCTTGATGCGCGCCAGGTACAGCGAGCCGAACCACAGCGAGAGCGCCGGCCCGATCAACGACAGCAGCAGCCAGACCTGCCACAGCCGGGTGGCCGAGAAGACCAGGCCGCCGACGATCAAGAACACCACGAGCGACACCGCTCCTATGACCTGGGCCTCGGGCATGTTCATGCCGTTGAGGATGGCGGGCTCGACGTTCACGCGATCGGTGACCGGCGCCTTCTGGCGCACGGACTCCGCATCGGCTGCGGCCTGGGAGCGGGAGCGGGTGCTCATGGCGTGATCCTTGGGCGTGAGCCGGTCAGGTCAGGATCTGCAGCGAGTAGGTGACCATGATCACCAGGAACACGCCGAGCACGGCGGCCATGATGAAATACTCCTTGAGGTCGGCGATTTCCGCGCGGCCCATGGAGTAGGCACGCCATTTGCCGAGCGCGCCCATAACGACATAGATGAAGCCCAGGGCGGCCAGCACCAGGCCGAGGATGGTCACGCCGGCCTTGAACCAGGCGCCCATGGCACCCAGCCAGTCACCGCTGGCGACCGCGCCGCCGCCTATGGCCTGGCCGGGCGTGGGCATGGTGGGCAGGGCGGCGAAGGCCGGGCTGCACAGCAGCGCCACGGCGGGCGCCAGCATCAGGCGGGCGGACTTGTCACGGGCGCGAGCGGCCAGGGTCTTGAGATGGAACTGTTTCACGAGAGGTTCTCCTTGGACGTTGGAGGGTTGCGAAAGCATGTGGAATGGGGATTTCTGTTGGGTGCTGTAAATGGTTTTGCTGTGCCGGCCCTCCCTCAGACGATGACGAACACAACCAGCGCGACCAGGATCAGGAGCCGCACCGAACCAAGAACCATGTCGCCCGTGGTCAGCCTGTCGTGGCGGTAGGCGTCAATGAGTTGCACCACGAACCAGCTGGCGACGACGAGGATGAGCGCCACCGCGATCAGGCCCAGCGTGGACTTGAGCACCAGGGGATCGATGCCCGAACCCGTTTGGAACGCGGCGCGCAGGGTGGCATTCATGAGCTGTCTCCAACGCGCGCTATCACTGGCGGTAGTCGCCGCGCAGGGGCGGCACGGGCCGCGGCTGGCGCGCGGCGTCCGCGTGGCGCTCCACGCCCTCGCGCAGCATCTGCAGGTCGCGCTGCAGCCAGTCGTAGCGGAACTTCACGCGCTGGCCCGTCGGCGCGTCCTGCGCGGCCGCGGACACCTGTGACTGCAGGCGTTCGATCTCGTGGGCGATGCGGGCCAGGTTCTCCCGCTCGCTGTCATCGTCGCCGGCCCGCGCGCCTTGCGCGGCCAGGCCGGCGGCCACGAACAGGGCCAGCAGCCAGGCGCGGCGCACGCGCGCCCCGGCATCCGGCTGGCGATCGGTGGGAACAATGGGTTGGGACATAGTGGGTTCTCCTTGCTGGAAATCGCGTTGCATCAGACGTATTTCTTGAAGCTGGCCACCGTGGTGGACAGCGTGGCGGCCACCAGAACGGTGAACACCAGCACCATGTAGGCGGGGTTGAAGCCGCCGAAGGGCCAGGTCAGGTACAGGCCAAAGCCGCCCGTCAGGGCCCAGCTCGTGTAGCGCTTGGCGTGGTGGTAGACAAAGGAGCTTTCGCGCCCGCCCTGCCAGCGCCGCAGATCGCGGCGCACCAGGCCATCGACGATGCCGACGATGCAGGCCAGGGCGAAGGCGGGCAGGGCGAACAGGGCCACCGACAGGCGCAGCAGTACGTCCTGCGCCACATGCATGGACACCATGGCCCAGTAGCTGGCGGTCTTGCTGATGGAGCGCGTGGCGTTTTGCATTCCCAGGCCGAGTTGCTGGGCCGCGGAGGCCTTGGGCCGGCTGGAGTCTGCCGACTCGCCCGCGCCAGGCGCATGGGAGCGGCTGTACCAGGCGAGCACGCCGAGACGTTCGTAGGGCCAGGCGGCCCAGCCGTTGAGCCTGTGGGCGAAGCCTTCGGTGTCGTCGATCAACAGGCTGCGCGGCGCCGCGGCGATGTAGCCCATGTCCTGCGCCACGATGCGCTGCGCATGCGCCAGGGCGCCTTCTTCCTTCCACAGGAAGTAATGCCCACCCAGCTCGATCATGACCCCGATGAACCAGGCAAACAGCGACACAAACGTCAGGCCGAACGCCACTTCCAGCGTCAGCTCGACGGGGCCGCGGGTGCGCGCGCGCAGCGGAGCGCCTTGGCTTGGGGGCGGCCTCATGCGGAACGCCCCATGATCTGCCCAAGCACGCCAGAGTCGCCCAGCGCCCCGGCTTGCCCATCATTCTGCGGCCCGGGCTGGGATTGCGCTTCGTCGGCATCGGCATCGGCCAGCGTCGTGTTGATCAGGCCCATGCCGGCGTCTCCCAAGGGCTGAGCGGCCAGCCAGCCGCCGGCCTGCCCAAGCCAGTCGGTCTCCCTGGCCCATTGCTCGCTCGTGCGGTAGCGCTGCTTCATGTCAGAAGCCACCTTCTTGAGCGAATCGGGCACGAAGGGGTCGCCGCGCGAATCCGCCAGCGGGATGCGAATCTTGTAGCGCCGGTTGCCCTCCAGCAGCGCAAAGGCCTGGCCCTGGGGCAGCTCCAGAATGTCGGCGGCCTCGATCATGGGCGCCTTGGTCTTGGTCACGATGTCGTCGTTACGGCTCGTGAAGTCCACGCCCGTGCCCTGGGCCGCCGTGTCGGTGACACCGGACATGGGCGTCAGATGCACCACGTCCACCTGCGGCACCTGCTCGGCCAGCAGGTTGGCCGTGGTCACGCTGCGCACGCGCAGCATCACAAGATGGTTGAAGTTGTCCAGGATCTGCCCGGCCTTGGCCTTGTCGCCGACCCTGGCCTCGATGTCGAACATCGACTGCGTGTAGGCGGTGATCCTGAAACCCGAGCCGCCCAGCTTGTTCACCATGGGCACGAACTCCGGGCCGGCAATCTCGTTGACCTCATCGAAATGGCAGCAAACCTCGGGCAGCTTGAGCTTGCCCTCGGGATCATGCGGATCGAGCCCGCTCTTGTAGAGCTTGCCGCCCACGCTCACCAGGTCGGCCAGCATGGAGTTGCCCACGGCCGAGGACACCACGGCGTCCGAGAGCGCATCCAGGCCCACATAGACGATGCCGCCCTGGCGCATCAC
>Ga0209792_1000379_pt1 | contig 35399 bp, 38 predicted proteins | sample EBPBio142005_DNA_FD_185860 | JGI IMG/M metagenome (GOLD analysis project Ga0209792, IMG submission 185860) | Wastewater treatment Type I Accumulibacter community from EBPR Bioreactor in Madison, WI, USA - Reactor 1_6/14/2005_ DNA (SPAdes)... | ecosystem: Engineered > Bioreactor > EBPR >... | reverse complement strand
GGCGCACAGCACACGGATTGATCCGGCGGCCAGCCTAGTGGGCGCGCGGAGCCCGGTGTGCCGTGAGAAGCTCGCTGAGGGACATCTCACGGCCGAGCGGCGCCGTTCGCGCGCCCTGCGGCACCTGCGCGGGTGCCCGAATTGGCCAGCCCGGATCGCTGACAAGCGCTCGCGAGGGGGCTACCCTGACGAGGCCATGCCCAGTCATCGACGACATGCAGTCCCGTCAGGGACGGCCCCCCTCGGGCACTTCGAGGTCGATGGCGCATCACGTCGCGGGGGTCTGCGCGGCGCGATCGGCCACTTGGCGAGCCTCGTCACCACTCCGCAGGTCATCCTCGGCTCGGCCATCGAGGCCGCATGGGTGGCGACCCATCTGCTCACCTATCCGCTCGGCCACCTCGGCGGCCGGGGTTCGCACCGCACGGACTACCGGATCGAGCACCTGCCACCGATCCAGCGGGGCCTGCTCCTGCACCATCTGGAAGCGGCGGGGACACCGATCCTGCTGGTGCACGGGTTGATCGACAACCGGTCGATCTTCACGCTCCTGCGGCGCGGGTTGTCCCGGCGCGGCTTCGGCTCGATCTTCGCGATGAACTGGTCCACCCTGACCACTGATCTGCGCCGCGCCGCACTCGACCTGGGCGCCGAGGTGGAGGCGATCGTCGCCGAGACCGGCTATGAGCGCATCCACATCGTCGGGCACAGCCTCGGTGGCCTGATCGCCCGCTACTACGTCACTCGCCTCGGCGGGGACGAGCGGGTCCACACCCTCGTGACGGTCGGCACCCCCCACGGCGGGACGTATGCCGCCTATGCCGTGCCGCTGCGCGTCATCACCCAGATGAGGCCGGGCAGCGCCTTCCTCGAGGAATTGGATGCACCCGTGCCAGGGTGTCGGACGCGCTTCATCACCTATTGGTCCGACGCCGACCAGGTCGTCCTCCCCCAGCGCAACGGCGCCCTGCGCCACCCTGACCTGGCCGGGCGCAACATCAAGCTCCATGGGGTCGGCCACATCTCGATGCCGATCGTGGGAACTGTGGTGCAGGGCATCTCCGAGGCGCTGGCCCAGCTGGACCACGAGGGCCACACGACCCGCGAGGGCGCCACGCCGATCAGTCCGGGCCGACGCGCCTGAGCGGTCGGCCCCATGTCCCAACCCAGTTCGTCGTCCCGCGCCCTCCCGGCGACCTCACCTGCCCATTTCCCAACCCAGTTCGTCGTCCCGCGCCCTCCCGGCGGCCTCACCTGCCCATTTCCCAACCCAGTTCGTCGTCCCGCGCCCTCCCGGCGGCCTCACCTGCCCATTTCCCAACCCGATTCGTATGCCGCGGGCGCCCGCCGTGATGCTGGCGCACCGAGTCCGGGTGGCCGGCTCCCGCCCGACCGACGAACCGGGTTGAGAAATGGGGACCCGAAGCCCCCGGCTCCCGACCGACCGACGAATCGGGTTGAGAAATGGGGATGAGCCCCGCCGCGCGGACCCGGACCCGGACCCGGACCCTGCAACCGTTAACGGCGCGGTCAGAGTTTCTCGAGCGGCGCAAAGCGCAAGAGCAGCCACTTGACGCCGGTCTCGCCGCCGAAATCGACCTGCGCCTGGGCCTTGTCGCCGTCACCACGAGTGTCGATGACCGTGCCGAGCCCAAAGGAGTCATGGGTGACCTTGTCACCCTTGACCAGATGGATCGGTGGGCGATTGCCGGGCGAGCGCACCCCCGGCCGCGAGCCGAGCGTGGCGACCGCGGGCCGTTGGTCACGTCGCCCGATGGCGGCGGCGCCGCTGAGTTCTCGCTCCCAGGCCACCAGGGTCGAGGGGATCTCGTCGAGGAAGCGGCTGGGAGGGTTGTACTGGGGTGCGCCCCAGGCCGACCGCACCGCCGCCCGTGACAGGTGCAGACGCTCCCGCGCCCGCGTGATGCCGACATAGGCCAGGCGGCGCTCCTCCTCCAGTTCCTTGGGGTCCCCGAGGGAGCGAAGGTGCGGGAAAGTGCCGTCCTCGAGGCCGGTGAGGAAGACCACCGGGAACTCCAGGCCTTTGGCCGTGTGCAGGGTCATCATCGTCACGACCCCCCGATCGGCGATCTCCGCACCCTCGGCATCCGGGGCATCCGGGATCTCGTCCGCGTCGGCGACGAGCGAGACCTGCTCGAGGAAGTCCTCCAGCGGGGCGACCTCGCCGGTCTCGGCGCGGGCGTCGTCGAATTCCCTTGCGACAGCGACGAGTTCGGCAAGGTTCTCGACCCGGGTCTCGTCCTGCGGGTCATGACTGGCGCGCAACTCCGCGAGATAGCCGGAGCGCTCGATGACTGCCTCCAGCAGGTCCGCCACCCCGAGCTCGTCGCTGTCGCGGATGGCTCCGAGCTCCTCGAGGAGCGCAGTGAATCCCTTGATGCAGGTGACCGACCGCGTCGCGATCCCCGGGGCGTCCTCGGGCCGACCCAGCGCCTCGACGAAGGTGATGCGTTCGCGGTCGGCGAGCGCTGCAATGCAGGCCTCGGCGCGGTCGCCGATGCCGCGCTTGGGCACGTTGATGATCCGCCGCAGGTTGACCGTGTCGGCCGGGTTGGACAGGACCCGCAGGTAGGCCAGGGCGTCCTTGACCTCGCGCCGCTCGTAGAAGCGGGTGCCGCCGACGACCTTGTAGGGCAGCCCCACCCGGACGAAGACCTCCTCCAACGCGCGGCTCTGCGCGTTGGTGCGGTAGAAGACGGCGACATCACCGGGTTTGACGCCGTGCTCGTCACCGAGCCGGTCGATCGTGCGCGCGACGAAACTCGCCTCGTCGTGCTCGTTGTCGCCGACGTAGCCCACGATCGGCGCGCCGTCGCCCGACTCGGTCCACAGCCGCTTGGGGCGACGCCCCTCGTTGCGAGCGATGACCGCGTTGGCCGCCGACAGGATGGTCTGCGTCGATCGGTAGTTGCGCTCGAGCAGGATCGTGCGCGCATCCGGATAATCCTGCTCGAACTCGACGATGTTGCGGATGCTCGCCCCGCGGAACGCATAGATCGACTGGTCCGCGTCACCGACGACGACCAGCTCGCTCGGCGCAACCGCATGAGGGTCCCGCGCCTCCCCCGCGGCGCCGCCGACGAGCTCGCGAATCAGTTGGTACTGGGCGTGATTGGTGTCTTGGTACTCATCCACCATGACATGCCGGAAGCGCCGCCGATAGTGCTCGGCGACATCAGGGAAGGCCTGCAGGATGTGCACAGTCGTCATGATGATGTCGTCGAAGTCCAGCGCGTTGGCCGACCGGAGCCGCCGCTGGTAGGCGGAGTAGGCCTCGGCGAGCACCTGCTCCTGGTGGGTGGCGCTCTCCCCCAGCCCCGCGGCATACGACTCCTCGTCGACCAACTCGTTCTTGAGATTGGAGACCTGGTGGGTGAAGGACCGCGGGTTGTAGCGCTTGGGGTCGAGGTCGAGGTCACGCATGACCATGGCCATCAGACGCTGGCTGTCGGCGGCGTCATAGATCGAGAAGGTCGACTTCATGCCGACCTTGGCGGCCTCACGCCGCAGGATCCGCACGCACGCGCTGTGGAAGGTCATCACCCACATCGCCCGGGCGCGCGGCCCCACGAGCTGCTCGACCCGCTCGCGCATCTCGGCGGCGGCCTTGTTGGTGAAGGTGATCGCGAGGACCTGGCCGGGCTGCACCCCACGGGCGGCGAGCAGATGGGCGATGCGGTGGGTCAGGACACGAGTCTTGCCCGACCCCGCGCCCGCGACGATGAGCAGCGGGCTCCCCTCGTGGAGGACGGCCTCACGTTGCTCGGGGTTGAGGCCGTCGAGGAGGGCGTCGGGGTCGGTCGCCCCCCACGCTGCGGTATGCCGCGCAGCACCCTCCGCGGGCCCCTCGCCGGAGCCGTCGAGGGCCCAGTCAGGGACCCCCGCCGCATTGACCATCGCCGCATGCGCGCTCGTGCGCGTCGCGTCGTCCACGTGGGGGTCATCGCCGAAGTGCAGGCCGTCGAACAGGGTGCTCATCTCGCGCTCCACGATACGTGGCGGCGCCGACGGCCCGGTCACGCCCGACGATCAGTAGGCCACGGCAGGGATGTCCGTCTGTGGAAAGTCCGCGCCCTTGAACAGGAGGGGCGCGCCGGCCGTGCGCGCGGCCGCATACGCCAGGCAGTCACCGAAGTTCAGGCCCGCGGGATGCCGTCCCTTGCCGAAGCGGCGCCATGCCGACAGGGCCGCACGGTGGTGGTCGATGTCGACGTCGAGGAGCTGACCGACGGCACCGTCGACGAGCAGGTCGAGGTCACGGGTCGCGTCCGGGCCCTGTCGGGCCTCGACGACGAGCGTCGCCTCGAAGAGCGAAGCCACCGACAGCACTGCCTGCTCGCGGACCAGCACGTCCAACAGCCGCTCGGCCTCCGGCTCACCCAGGACGATCGCCACGAGTGCCGAGGTGTCGACGACGATCACGTCGGCAGACCGTCCGGGCCGTAGCCCAGGATCTCGTCCTCGGTCAGGTGCCCGCGGGTGGGACGGGCCCGGCCCCTGCTGATGATCTCCGTCAGGGCCGAGGACGGCCTCGGTCGCCGACGAACGCGAGCCAAGCGCTCGATGACCGCCTGACGGGTGGCGTCCGTGATCGACTCACCGGTCGCGGCTGCCAGCTCGCGCACGAGGGCATCGGTCCGGGGGTCCTTGATGTTGAGCGCCACAGAGGAAGATTATCAGGAGGCCTTCTTCCTCTGGATCCTCTCCCGGGGTACAGCGCCCTGGAACCGGAACTCTGTGGCCGGGACACAACAATCCGCGCACTCCGCGACCGACTCAATGGGTCCATGCGCCCGACACCGGCGTCCCGGCGACTTCTCGCCGCCACCCCACCACCGGCCTCGCGTCGACAAGGTCAAGGTCAAGGGCGTGGAGATCATCAAGACCGCCTGCCTCGACGACCTCACCACGGCCGGCACGACGGTCATCGGCCACACCAACCCGGCCGACTACGCCGGCCTGAGCGCAGCGGGGAAGACCAACCCGAGCGGCGTGCCCGGCATCCAGGTCAACGGCTACTTCCCCGACACGAGCACCGGCAACAAGAACAACGGTTGGAACCACGACAGCCAGTTCGTCCTGGGCCGCGCTCGTCGCCGACGGCGCGCGCGCAGGTGAGCACGCGGCATACCGGGTGGAGGGCGGGGACGCACACGGACGGCTTCGCGGCGATCTTCCCCGACCGGCTGCGCCCGATGCTGCCCTGTGCGCGCACGGGATTCACCGCGCTGACCGAGCGGGTGGAGAAGGGGATCGCACCCCCAGCCGAGGGTGACGTCGCGCCGCCGGCGAGCGGTGACCTGGTCAACATGTGCACCTTGGGACACGAATCCGCCCCCAGCGGTGGACACCCCGCACGCTGAGGAGCAGAGTGCGGGGTGGGGCGGCGAGGGGGCCGATCACCGGGGATCGACACGGAACCCTGCCCCGCCGGGAGGCACAGGATGACCGCCAACGTCATGGTTGTCGTCGAGCGACAGTTCGACGTCCCGCGCGACCGCGTGTTCCGGGCGTGGACGGTGCCGGAGGAGCTCAGTCGCTGGCGAGGCAGCCCGGGCTGGCACGTCGAGAGCGAGAGTCTCGCCGGTGACCTCACGCTCGGCGGGCGGCACCGGCACGTCAAGGTCCGCGACAACGACCCGCAGACGCGGGTGACGACGGACGGTGTCTACACCGAGTACTTCGAGCCCGACGTCTTCGTCTCCCGCGAGCGCATCACCGGCGACCCCGGGATCGACCCCACTGTGCCGCTCGAGCTGCGCGTGGAGTTCACCAAGTACGGCCGCGACGGGCAGGGCACGCTCCTGCGCATCATCCAGGGCCCCTACGACCCCGATGTCGCCGGCTGGCACGGCGAGGGCTGGGAGAAGGAGCTGACCCGGCTCGCCAACTTCCTCGCCGGCACGGGCGAGTATGCCGCGCACGGCACCTCGGGAGGTGGGCAGGCATGAGTTCGGCGACGCAGGGCGAGATCACGCACACCACGGTCGTGCGGCAGAAGCCGCTGATGACCATGCCGCAGATCCTCCTCATGAACTTCGGGTTCTTCGGCATCCAGTACAGCTTCGGCATGCAGCAGACCGCGGTGAACCCGATCTTCCTCATGCTCGGGGCCTCGGGTCACGCCCTCCCCCTGCTCAACCTCGCGGGCCCCATCACGGGGCTGCTCATCCAGCCGATGATCGGGGCCCTCTCGGACCAGACGTGGAGCCCGCGGTGGGGCCGGCGCAAGCCGTTCTTCCTCATCGGCGCCCTCGGGTGCTCGATCTGCCTGTTCCTCTTCCCGTTCGTCGCGGCCGTCTGGATGGCCGTCCTGCTGCTGTGGCTGCTCGACGCGAGCAACAACACCGCGATGGAGCCCTACCGTGCCTTCATCGCCGACAAGCTGCCGCCGAGCCAGCTCGCCAAGGGCTTCCTCGCGCAGTCCTTCTTCACCGGCTTCGGCATCACCTTGGCCAACATCTCGCTGTTCGTCTTCCAGAAGCTGATCAGCGGCGGCACCGAGGCGGGGATCCCCTACTGGGTGTTCGGCTCGTTCATGCTCGGCGCAGTGTGCTCGATCGGCAGCGTGCTGGTCTCGGTGCTCCGCACCCCGGAGATCCCGCCCACCCCGGAGGAGCTCGCCGCGATCCGGGCCAGGAAGGCCGAGGGCGGCACCTTCCGCAAGATGCTCGGTGAGATCTGGGAGGCCATCGTCGAGATGCCGACCGAGCTGCGCAAGCTCGCGCTGGTCTACCTCTTCCAGTGGTACGGGCTGGCCTGTTACTGGCAGTTCGTCGCGGCCTCGCTGGCCAAGTCGATCTGGGGCACGAGCGACGAGACATCGGACGCCTTCAAGGAGGCGGTCGGATGGACCGGCCTGGTCAACGGTTGGTACAACATCGTGACCTTCTCGGTGGCGTTCGCACTCGTCGCCTTCGCCCGACGCCGCGGGGCCAAGATGGTCCACTCGGCGTGCCTGGTCCTCGCGGCGGTCGGGCTGCTCGTCTTCCCGCACCTGACGAACAAGTGGCTCGTCTTCATCCCCATCATCGGCTTCGGCATCGCCTGGGCCTCGATCATGGGCGTGCCCTACATCATGGCGGTGCGGATGATCCCCTCCACCCGGTACGGCGTCTACATGGGCATCATCAACATGATGATCGTCATCCCCATGCTGATCCAGTCGCTGACCTTCGGCTTCATCTATTCCGGTCTGCTCGGCGACAACCCCAACAACGCCATCATGTTCGCCGGCGTCTTCCTGGGGATCGCCGCGCTCGTCATGCAGTGGATCAAGGAACCCCCCATCGTCCGTGACGTCGACGACGTCGGCGCCATGCCGATGGCCGGCGGGCACTGAGAGGAGCGCGCCATGACCATGAAGGACTACCGCACGATCGTCGTCGGCACCGACGGCTCCGACCTCGCCGCGCCCACGGTCGCCAGGGCGGCGTGGCTCGCGACGCGTGACCACGCCGACCTCGTCATCATCTGCGCGTTCGCCGAGCTGTCGCGTCGCGACGAGGCCAAGAACGTCGCGACGCTCGGTGGTGACACCCGGTCGGGGCAGGTGCTCGGGCGTGCGGCCGCAGACCTGGCCCTCGCGCGGGCAGGTGAGGTGGCCCGAGCCCAGGGCGCAACGGTGTCGGCGGCCCTGCTCATCGACGGCGAGCCCGCCCAGGCCTTGGTCAAGGCGGCCGAGGACCGGTCGGCCGACCTCATCGTCATGGGGGCGGTGCACGACCGCTCCCTCGCCGGACGCCTGCTGGGCACGACGGCCGAGGAGGTCACGAAGAAGGCCACCTGCGACGTGCTGATCGTGCGTCCGGTCGACCCGGTGGACGAGCTCGAGGTGCCCGAGGAGGTGTCGCCCTCGTAGCCCTCGGGCCGTCCGCTCAGGCGGTGACGACGTCCTCGATGCGCTGGAGGGTCTTCTCCATGTTGCGCCGCGTGAGGTCGGTCATCGTCGCGCGCACGACGTAGCGGCTCGGCAGCGCCTCCTGGCGGGTGTCCCAGGTCTCGCGCACGATCGTGCCGCCCTCGGCGGGCTCGAGCTCGTAGCGCCAGATCCGGCCGGTGAGGACGTAGGACAGCGGCTTGGGGGCCAGGGTCTGCCACGCGATCCGCCGGTTCTCCTCGAACTCGACGACGACGTTCTTCGTCGCGTAGTTCACGCCCCAGTCCATGTCCATGCCGAAGCTGTCCCCGAGCGCGAGCCGGCGCTCCCCGGCGGACCGGGCCCCGACGATGGTGCCCGAGCCATCGATCTCGTGGTGGCGCCCGGGGTCGGCAAGGAGGTCGAAGATGGCCTCGGCGGGGGCGGGAATGAGCCGCTGGACGGTCACTTGCTCGGTCATGGGGCAACCCTAACGGTCCGGTCACGACGCACCGGCGAGCGTGACACGGGCCACGTCCGTGCGCTTGACTCGCGCTGTCAGCGACAGCGGGGGCTCTCGTCGGGGGCACCCCACGGGGATTGGGGCACGCCATGACGTTCGGACTTCCACTGCGCACCCGCCAGGCCATCGTCGCCATCGTGGCCGTCGTCTACGGGGTGGGGGTCGCCTTCGGGTCGACCCTGTGGGGCGAGGACTCGACGGGGACCTGGCTGATGTGGGGCGCCGTCGTCGTCGGCCTGCTCTTCCTCGTGCTCCTGCTCATCCCGCGTCTCATGGGCGAGCGCTGGGGCGCGTCCGGCACGAGCTGAATCGCCTGCGTATGCCGCGGGCAGCCACCCGGCCGGCCGCACGGCATACGCTGCGGTGATGGCGCGCAAGGGTGAGTTCGGGGAGCCGGTCATCCTCGATGTCGACGGCTTCGACGTGCGGATCTCCAACCCGGAGCGGGTCTACTTCTCGGCCCGCGGCGAGACCAAGCTCGACCTCGCCCGCTACTACGAGGCCGTCGGCCCGGGCATCGTCAATGCGCTGCGGGAGCGGCCCTGCATGCTGCACCGCTTCCCCGACGGGGTCGACGGCGAGAAGGTCCACCAGAAGCGGCTGCCCCGCGGTGCGCCGCCGTGGGTGGAGACCGTGCGCCTGTTCTTCCCGCGGTGGGGGCTGCACGCCGACGAGCTGTGCGTGACGCGCCTGGCCGATGTCGTCTGGGCGGTGCAGATGAGCACGGTCGAGTTCCACCCGTGGAACAGCCGTCGCCCCGAGCTCGAGATGCCGGACGAGTGGCGCATCGACCTCGATCCGATGCCGGACGCCTCGTATGCCGCGGTGCGGCGCTCCGCGCACGTCGCCCACGAGGTGCTCGACGAGCTCGGCGCGGTCGGCTTCCCGAAGACGAGCGGCGGGAAGGGGATGCACGTCTACGTGCGGATCCGGCAGGAGCACGGCTTCAAGGAGGTGCGCCGGGCCGCGCTGGCGTTCGCGCGCGAGGTGGAGCGGCGGCTGCCCGACGACGTGACGACGACCTGGTGGCGCAAGGACCGCCGCCCCGACGCGGTGTTCGTCGACTACAACCAGAACGCGCGCGACCACACGATCGCGGCGGCCTACTCGGTGCGCGGGACGCCCGAGGGTCGCGTGTCGGCGCCGCTGCGCTGGGACGAGATCGACACGGCCGAGCCGGGGGACTTCACGATCGCGACGATGCCGGCGCGCTTTGCCGAGCTCGGGGACCTCATGGCCGACATCGACGACCACGTCTTCGACATCACGCCCCTGCTCGAGTGGGCCGACCGCGACGAGGCCGCCGGCGACGAGGAGCCGCCGGACGACCCGACGGTCAGTGAGCGCGGGCCGCGTAGTGGAGGATGACGTCGTGCACGTGGCGCGCCTTGTCGTGGCCGCGCAGCTCGACCTCGTAGGTGTGCCCCGAGATGCCGATCGACACCGTCGCGGCCTCGACGTAGCCGCCGAGGAAGGACTTGTTCGCGACGAGCGAGACCGCGTGGACGCCTCCGTAGGGGATCGAGGTCAGGGCCACCCGGCCGCCGACGTAGGACTCGTCCTGCAGGACGACGCGCAGGTCGGTCAGGCCGATGAACCCGGTGCCCGCATCCTTGGCGTCGTAGACGGCGACGAGCTGCTCGCCCTCGAGCAGACCGGCCTCGACGGCCTGCCACTGCTCCTCGATGTCGTAGATCGCCTCGCTCATGAGCGGTTCACCACCGGGGCGAGCGTCTCGCCGAGGAGGGCGACGCGGCCGGGGACGTGCCCGTTGGCGGGGAGGTTGACGGTCACGCCGTCGACGCCGCTGGCCAGGATGCGTTCGTAGATCGGGCGCACCTCGTCCGGTGAGCCGAGGATGACCCCTCCGGCACGCGCCGCGAGCTCGGGGATCGCCGCGACAGCCGCGTCGAGCTCCGCCTGCGCCTGCTCCTTCGTCGGGGCGATGACCGCACTGGTCTGGTAGGTCACGGTGATCTGCGAGCGGTCCCGCCCGAGCCGCTCACAGTGCTCGTCGAGGGCCGCGAGCTTGCGGGGGATCTCGTCGGGGGCGCAGATGATGTTCGACTCGTCGGCATACTGCGCCACCATCCGCAGCGTCTTCTTCTCGCCACCCCCGCCGATCATGACGGGGATGCGACCGACGGGTGCCGGGGAGTTGATCGCGTCGTGCACGGAGTACCACGTGCCCTCGAGGCTGGGTCGCTCCCCACTCAGCATCGGGATGACGATCCGGAGCGCCTCCTCGAGCTTCTCGAAACGATCAGTGAAGGAGCCGAACTCGAAGCCGAGCGAGTCGTGCTCCAGCTCGAACCACCCTGCGCCGATGCCGAGTTGCGCGCGACCGCCGGAGACCACGTCGAGGGCGGTGACGGTCTTGGCCAGCAGCGAGGGGTGGCGATAGGTGTTGCCCGTGACGAGCGCCGAGAGCCGCACCCGCGAGGTGCGCTGGGAGAGTGCGGCGAGCAGCGTGTAGCACTCGATCATCGCGTTGTCCGGCGCGCCGAGCATGGGCAGTTGGTAGAAGTGGTCCATCACGAGGACCGTGTCGAAGCCGCTCTCCTCCGCCTCGACCGCCTGCGCGGCCACCGCCTCGAAGAGGCCGTCGCTGCCCACGCCGGGATAGGTGAAGTTCGGGACCTGGTAGCCGAGGCGGGTCATGACGTGAGCGTCCCACATCTGTCCATGCATCGCCTTGCGTCCGACAAAGTGGTTGCTCCACGCAGGAGCCCGTCGGACGCAACGCAGACCAACGCGCTCCGGGAGGCGATGATGGGTGCGTGGACCTCGTCATCGCTCCCGGACCCGGCGTGCCCCACGGCCTCGTCGTGCCCGCCGGGGTCCTCGTCGAGCGCTTCTCCCGCTCTCCCGGCCCCGGTGGCCAGTCGGTCAACACCACGGACAGCCGGGTGGAGCTGGAGCTCGAACTCGCGGCATATGACGGGTTCACCCCGACCCAACGCCGACGGGTCACCGCGGCTCTCGGCGACCGCATCGTCGTCGCGGCCCGGGAGCACCGCTCGCAGCACCGCAACCGCGTCGCCGCCCGCGAGCGGATGGCCGAGGCGATCCGCGCCGCCCTCGCGCCCCCGCCACCGGCGCGCCGGGCGACCAAGCCCACGCGCGGCTCCCAGGAACGGCGCCTGAGCGCAAAGCGTCAGCGCGCCGAGACCAAGGCTTCCCGCTCACGCCCCGCACCCGACGCCTGACGGGGCTCGGCGCCGCGCACCGGGCGCCGAGGCGTCGACCGACCGAGACCGACAAGGAGCAGGACCCCCCACATGGCGAAGAGCGGGTCCCAGAGCAGCGCGTGACCGGTCAGCGAGGCCGGGTCGCTGGGGTCACCCAGCACGCCGGTGAGCGCCACGAGGCCGACGGCCGTGAGGACGACCCCGTAGATCGCGAGGACCAGGCCGGCAAAGATCGACAGCCGGCGGGCGATGCCTCCGGCGAACCCGATCCACCGGCGCGAGAGCACCGGCCCCCAGGCGACGGCGCCCTTGACCGCCGCGACCGCGAGCAGGCCGAGCGCCACGCCCCACCCGCCGCCGTCGAGACGGTCCCCGGTCTGGCCGAGCGTGTCGACGAGCCAGGTCCCCCCGAGCGCCCAGTGGAGACTCAACCCACCGGCGATGGACAGGACCTACGGTGGGTCGGTGTCCACGCGCGACCCCCATCCCGTCACCGGTGAGCTGTTCGACTCCCCCGTGCTCCCGGGCACGGGGTGGCCGGGCGACCCGGCATCGCCCGACACCCCGGTCGCGCGAACCTCGGGGCAGGTGCGCCGCCTCGCCGCTTCGGCCGTCGACCTGGCCGAGCTCCAGGCCCGAATCTCGGTGTGCCGAGCCTGTCCCCGCCTGGTGGCCTGGCGTGAGAGCGTCGCTCGCGAGGGCCGGCGTGCGTCCTTCGCCGACCAGCCCTACTGGGGCCGCCCCGGTCCCTCCTTCGGTGACCCGACGGCCGAGATCCTCATCGTCGGGCTGGCGCCCGCAGCCAATGGCACCAATCGCACGGGGCGTATGTTCACCGGCGATTCCTCGGGTGATTTCCTGTATGCCGCACTGCACCGCACCGGTTTCGCCAACCAGCCGACCTCGATCGGCGCGGGAGATGGCCTGCGCCTCAACGGGATCCGCATCGTCGCGACCGTGCGATGCGCCCCGCCCGCCAACGCGCCGACCGCCCAGGAGAAGACGAGCTGCCTGCCCTGGCTCCGTCGCGACCTCGAGCTGTCACCCCAGGTCCACACGATCATGACGCTCGGCGGCATCGGCTGGGACGGCGTCCTCGGGGCCGCCAGGGCGCTCGACTGGGCTGTGCCGCAACCGAGGCCGAAGTTTGCGCACGCGCAGGAGGTCGAGCTCGTCCGTCCCGACGGGGTGGCCGTGCGCCTCGTCGGCTGCTACCACGTGAGCCCCCACAACACCTTCACCAAGCGACTGACCCCCGAGATGCTCGACGAGGTCCTGCAGTCGCTACGGTCTCGTCCATGATCACCCTCGTCGAGCCCCACCCCCGCTTCCAGCGGTCCTACCTGTGCGCGCTCGAGGAGTTCGCCGGTGAGCACCGCGACGGCGACGGCGAGCTCGTCCTCCCTGCCGATGACGGCTTCGGCGGGGTCTCCTTCACCCGGGACTCCCTCGAGGACCCGGCCGAGTTCGCGGCGCTCTGCGCCTTTCGCATCGGCGATGCCCGACCGTCCAGCCCACGGCCTGCGGGGTGGGTGCCGTGCACCTTCTTGTGGATCGCCGACGCGGCTGGGCCCGACACCTATCTCGGGTCGATCTCGCTGCGGCACGAGCTCAACGACTTCCTGCGTGAGGTGGGCGGGCACATCGGCTACTCGGTGCGGCCCAGCGCCCGCCGGCGTGGCATCGCGAGAGAGGCCCTGCGCCTCATGCTCCCGGTGGCCCGAGACCTCGGGCTCCCCGAGGTCCTCGTCACCTGCGACGACACCAATGTCGGGTCCGCCGCCGTCATCGAGGCCAACGGCGGGGTGCTCGAGGACACCCGACTCGGACCAGGTGGCGTCCTCAAGCGGCGCTACTGGGTGCCGACCTCGCCGGCCTTCGACTGAGGAGCGAGGACGCCCTCGGGGTCGGGGCGCAGTCCCTCGTCCTCCCCCCACAGCTCGGCTGTCTGCACGGCCCAGAAGACCGCGAACGCCGCGATGACGACCACCTCGAGCCAGAACGTCCCGTGCCGCCAGTGCCCGAGCCAGGTCACGAGACCGAGGGTGACGACGAGCGCCACGGTGAGGGCGGCGATCGCGAGGTAGCGGTTGGCCAGCTCGGCGCGGCCCATCTCACGGCCCTTGTGGGCGGCCTCGGTGCGGGCATAGGACACCGCGTTGACGACCATGACGGCGACGAGCACGAGGAAGAGCGGGATGGCCGCGAGATAGTGCGCCCACCGGTCGAAGAACTCCCGCGCCCACAGGAACAACGCAATCCCCGCCAGCACCAGGGCGATGGTCACCAGCAGACCGATGAGGTCGGCGCGCGAGAGCCGGCCGCGCCCCTCGCGACGCGCCACCCACCAGGCGACCGCGACGGCGACCAGCCCGGCGAGCAGGAACGCCCCGACATTGTTGAAGATGTTCGCCCGACCGTCGGCGGAGGCCGCCCACGGGGTCGACTGGCACTCCTTGGGATCGAGGATCGGCACGAAGGCGACGATCGGCGCGAGGGCCCCCGCGACGTTGAGCAGCACGTCCTCGACCGGCGTGTTGCCCTTGAGGACGATGAGGCAGGTGCCGATCGCGACGAGCGCACCGACGAAGACACCGCGCACCGGCGTCCAGTAGTAGGAGCTGATCGACGTCCGCCAGCACCCGAACCCCGTCTGCTGCAGCTCGATGAGCACCGAGGCCGCGAGGAGCACGACGAGCCCGACCATGACCAGGCGCAGGTAGCGATAGCTCTTGAGGACGTACGGGTTGTCCGGACTCATCGCTCTCTCACCTCTCACTCTTGGGGAGTATGCCGCGCCGGCCCGCCTCCCGCGTGGGACACGTGCCCGGCGGCCGGACGCGGTGCCTAGGCTGAGGAGGTGGCCCAACCCCGTCCTGATACCGAGATCGAACGCATCCTCGTCGTCGCCGCCCACCCTGACGACGCCGACTTCGGCCTCGCCGGGACGATGGCGACCTGGGTGGACGCGGGCATCGAGGTCACCCTGCTCTGCGTCACGCACGGCGAGCAGGGCGCCCGGCCGGACGCCGACATCACGACGATCCCGGCCCTGCGGGAGGCCGAGCAAGAGGCGGCGTGCGCGGCATACGGCGTGAGCGACGTGCGTTGGCTGGCGGGTTTCCGCGACGGCTGGGTGGAACCGACCTTCGAGCTGCAGCGCGAGATCGTGCGGGTGATTCGCGCGGTGCGGCCGCAGCGGGTGGTCTGCCAGAGCCCGGAGCGCAACTACGACCGCCTCCAGGCGAGCCATCCCGACCACCTGGCGGCCGGTGAGGCGACGGTGCGCGCCTGCTACCCCGCGGCCGAGAACCCCTTCGCCTGGCCCGAGCTGCACTCCGAGGAGGGGCTGCCCTTCTGGCACGTCGGCGAGATCTGGCTCATGGCCCACCCCGCCCCGGACCACGTCGTCGACATCACCGACACCTTCGCCCGCAAGGTGGCGGCGCTGCAGGCCCACGCCTCGCAGACGGCCCACCGGGGCGAGGAGCTCGAGGCCTTCCTTCGGCGGATGACCGGGCTGATGGCGCAACGGATGGGCCTGCCCGAGGGCCGGTTGGGCGAGGCCTTCAAGGTCATCCCACTCAACTGACCCTGCGATCGGGCAAGATCGAGGCATGGCACACGCACTGGTCGTCACCCGTCACGGAGGGCGCGACGTCCTCGAGGTGCAGCCGCAGAAGCGGCCCACCCCGGGCGAGGGCGAGGTCCTCGTCGAGGTCGCCGCGAGCGGGGTGAACTTCATCGACGTCTACCAACGCGAGGGCGTCTATCCCCTGGCGACGCCGTTCACCCTCGGCATGGAGGGTGCAGGCCGGGTCCTCGAGACTGGCCCTGGGGTGGAGGACGTCGCCGTGGGCGACATCGTCGCCTGGGCCATGACGACAGGCTCGGCCGCCTCGTATGCCGTGCTGCCGGCTCGCGTCGTCGTCCCCGTGCCCGAGGGGGTCGACCCCGTGGTGGCCGCTGCCGCGATGCTCCAGGGGATGACCGCGCAGTTCCTCACGACCGACACCTATCCCGTGCGACCGGGCACCGTCGCCCTCGTGCACGCCGCGGCCGGTGGGGTCGGCCAGCTCCTCGTCCAGATGCTCAAGGCCAAGGGCGCGACCGTGGTCGCGACGGCCGGGTCGCAGGCCAAGTGCGAGACCGCCCGCGCGCGGGGGGCCGACCACGTCATCGACTACTCGCAGGTGGACGACCTCGCCGCCGGGGTGCGCGCCTTCACGCCGGACGGGCGCGGCGTCGACGTCGCCTACGACGGGGTCGGCGCGTCCACCTTCGACGCCTCGCTCGCGTCGCTGCGTCCTCGGGGGACGCTCGCGATCTTCGGGGCGGCGTCGGGGGCGGTGCCGCCCGTCGACGTGCAGCGCCTCAATGCCGGCGGGTCGCTCTTCCTCACGCGACCCTCGTTGGCGCACCACGTCGCCGACCGAGGTGAGCTGCTCGCGCGCGCCGGCGAGGTGCTGGGCGCCGTCGCGGACGGCTCGCTCGAGGTGGCCATCGGCGGGAGGTACCCGCTGACCGACGCCGGTGCGGCATACGAGGCCCTGGAGGGTCGGGCGACGGAAGGCAAGCTCGTCCTCATCCCCTGACGTCCCCGGCCGGGTGGATCAGTGCCAGAGGACGGCGACCAGGACGTTGAGCACGGTCAGGCCGGCAGCGGCATCGACCAGGGCCGGCTTGGGCTCACCCTTGCGGGCCCGCGCGGCGGCGATCTCGGCGCAGGCGGCGACCGCGATCGCGACGAGGAGCTTGACGGCGACCTTGGCGTGGATGAGGGACTCGTCGTTCATCTCGTTGAGGCCGACGAGGAGCAGGCCGGTCACGACCTGCGCCCTCGCACCCCACACGAGCGGCGCGAACGAGGTCGAGCCGGCACGCGCGGCAATCCAGCCCCCGAGGATGGCGGCCATGCCGAGCAGGTGGAGGACGACGAACAGGCGAATGACGAGTTCCATGCGACCAGCCTAGACAGCGGGCCCCGGAGGCGGCACCGGCCCTCGATCCAGCAAAGGGTGGAGCCGCCGGGCCCACCGGGCGGCAAAGCCGCACCGGTGCCGGTGTGGTGAGCACGCGGCATACCCGCTCGGTGCTTCAATCGCGACGTATGCCGCCCGGCCGGCCCGCGGGAGGCGGGCGACCGCCGGCCTCCCGGACCGCTCAGATGAGCTTGCGCCCCATCGCCCACGTCGTGAGCTCGTGCCGCGACGAGAGCTGGAGCTTGCGAAGCACCGAAGAGACATGCGTCTCGACCGTCTTGATCGAGATGAAGAGCTCCTTGGCGACTTCCTTGTACTGGTACCCCCGGGCGATGAGCCGCATGACCTCGCGCTCGCGCGCGGAGAGCCGGTCGAGTTCCTCGTCGACCTCGGCAATCTCCCCCGCCGCCGCCCCGAAGGCGTCGAGCACGAAGCCGGCGAGCCGCGGCGAGAAGACGGCGTCCCCCTCGGCCACCCGCCGGATCGCCGTCGCCAGGTCCGTCGAGTTGATCGTCTTGGTCACATAGCCCCGCGCGCCGGCACGGATGACGGCGATGACGTCCTCGGCCGCATCGGAGACCGACAGCGCGAGGAAGCGGATCGGCTCGCCTCGCTGCGACTCCTGCGCCACGCAGCCGCGGAGCACGTCGACCCCGCCATGACCAAGGCCACCGGGCAGGTGGACGTCGAGGAGCACGACATCGGGCTGCTCGGCCTTGATGACGCTGACCGCGGTCTCGACGTCGGGAGCCTCCCCGACGATTTCGATCCCGTCGGCCGCCTCCTCGGCGAGTTCGCTGCGGACTCCGCTGCGAAACATCCGGTGGTCGTCGACGAGGACGACGCGAATCGGCTGGCTCATGCGTGTGCTCCTTCCAGGGCGGGCAGAGTGAGTTCGACCTCGGTGCCGTCCTCGCGGCGACGCACCCGGGCGGAGCCACCATGGCGCTCCATCCGGCCCAGGATGGACTGGCGCACGCCGAGCCGGTCCTCGGGCACCGCGTCCAGGTCGAAGCCGGTGCCGCGGTCGCGGACGAAGGCCTCCACCCCGCCCGGCCCGATCTCCACGTAGGCCGTGACCGGAGGTTGCCCGTGTCGCGTGGCGTTGAGCAGGGCCTCCCGCAGGGCACGGGCCAGCGCGACCCCGTGCTCCTCCATCGGCCGGTCGCCGGTCACGACCAGCTCGACCGGGACGCTGGTCAGGTCCTCCACCTCGTGGCTGACCGAGGCGATGGCGGCCGCGAGGGTCTCATCGTGTCCCACGCTCGCGCCGTAGAGCCAGGACCGCAGCTCGCGCTCCTGGCTGCGTGCCAGGGTCGTCACGGCCGCCGGGTCCGACGCCCGTCGTTGGATGAGGGCCAGGGTTTGCAGGACCGAGTCATGCAGGTGCGCCGCGATGTCGGCGCGTTCGTTGGCCCGCGCCGCGGCCTCCTGCTCCTGACGGGCATTCGTCCACAGGCGCAGCGCCCACGGCGCCGCGATGATGATCAGGCCGAGCAGCACCGCCAGCGACGCCAGGAGGCTGTCGACGACGACCGACGGCGAACTGCCTCGGGTGGCGATGACCGTGAGCCCGATGATCGCCAGGGTCACTCCCAGCCCGATGCGCAGCCACACGATGCCGCGCTGTCCGCTGCCTGCACCGTCCAGGGCGCGGGCCCGGCCTGCCGCGTCGAGGTCACTCCACACGACGACCGCACCGGCGGCGACGAGCAGGAGCGGCACGAGCAGGCTGGCCCGAACGTCGAGACCGACCGCCTGCAAGGCGATGAGCGCACCAACTGCGGCGACGAGCACACCGGTCGCCACGAGGGCGCCCTGACGGGAGCGCTGCAGGCCGGCCAGCGCACGCCCGACGACCGGCGCGGGGGCGCCGCTCGCCGGGTCGAGCGCCGTCACGGTGCGGCTCTCCGGTGTCACCGCCCAGAGGAAGAGGTAGGCCGGCAGTCCCCCACCGAGGACCACGAGGATGACGAACGCCCACCGGATCCCCTTGACCGGCATCCCGAGGTGCTCGGCGATTCCCACGCACACCCCACCGAGCCAACGCCCGGCGAGCGGCCGCTCGAGGCGTGGCCGGGCACCGGGGGCAGCTGGAGGCGCCTCGGTGCGGGCGTACGGCGTGGGCATGCCCCCATCCTGACGCACGATCACCTCGTGGACCGACTCCCTGAGGGTTCGGTCAGGGCCCGCTCAGGGTCGATCCTCATCGCGGGGACCGTGACCCAGGGGCCACGATCGAGTCATGACCGAGCAGACCCACACACCGCCCCCCGACCCACAGCCGTCCCCGACCGTTCAGGCGTCGCCGATGTCGGCGCCGACGTCCACCCTGCCGCCCGCTGGCGCGGGCAGCCCGTCGGACGCCGGGCCCGGCGGCCCCGGCACCACGGCATACGCGACGTCGAACACCTCGTTCTGGGAGAGCCTGGGTGGCCTCGGGGTCCGCCGCGACCGCACCCGCGGGTGGGTCGGCGGCGTCTGCGTCGGGATCGCCGACCGGCTGCGCGTCGACCCGCTGCTCATCCGGGCGCTGGCCGTCGTGCTCCTCTTCACCGGCGGGGTCGGCCTGATCATCTACCTCGTCGCTTGGCTGCTGCTCCCCGACACTGAGGGCCGGGTCATGTTGCGCGAGGCCGGCAACGGCAACGTCGGCGCGATCGCCCTCATCGTCATCCTCGCCGTGGTCATGTTCTCGGGCCTGTCCTTCAGCGACGGACCGTTCTGGATGGGCGGCTGGCTCTTCCCCGCCGTGCTCATCGCCCTCGTCGCGATCTGGCTCGCCAACCGCGGCGGCACGGACCACGGCGCTCGCTCGACTGTCGCCGGCCACGAACCCATGGCGTATGCCGCGCCCGCCGGCCCGGCGGACCTCTCTGCCCAAGGAGGCACCATGTCCACGACCTACGCGCCGTCACCGACGATCCCGCCGGTTCCCGGTCCCTCGGGGAACGTCCCGCCCGCCGGAGGCTTCGTCCCGCCCGTGCCCCGACCCATCGGCCCACCGCCGCCCCCTCGCCCGCAGCGTCGTCGCGCCCCCAGAGGTTTCGGGGCGGTCGTGCTCGGCCTGGCCGTCCTTGGCTACGGCCTGGGCCTGGTGCTCGACGGGCCCACCGAGTTCAACGGTTCCGGCCCCTTCCTCGGCCTGCTCATCGCCCTCGGCATCTCCTCGCTGGCGGCTCTGGGGCTCGGCCTCACCGGCCGGCGCGGCGGTTTCGCCTCCGTCCTGACCCTGCTGCTCATCGTGCCGGTCGGCCTCACCGCCATCGCGCACAAGGTCGACTTCGAACCGGATTCGGCCCGGGTCGTCACCTGGAGTCCGACCGCCGCCGGTGGCTACAACATCGGTGCCGGCGACGCCACCCTCGACCTGGCCAAACTCCCCCCGGGTGAGGGCATCGATCTCACGGCCTCCGTCGGGGTCGGCACCCTCACCGTGCTGGTGCCCCACGACACCGAGGTCACCCTCAATGCCAGCGTCGGCGCCGGCGATCTCGATCTCACCGGTGTCGGCGAGGACGCATCCGGCGGCCTGGGCTCCAACCTGTCGACCGTCATCGACCGCAACGGCGATGCCCCGTCCCCGACCACCGTCAACCTCCAGGCCAACGTCGGCCTGGGCGACCTCATCGTCAAGGAGAAGTGATGACCACCTCGCACGAGCACCCCGACCGCGATCTGGCCGACGAGGTCTTCACGGACCGGAGCGCGCCGACCACCGTCCTTCCCACCTACGAGATGCCGGCGGTGTCGGCGGACCCGGCGATCGGCGAACCGGCCGACCTCGGCGCCCCGGCCAGCCGACCGGTGACGTCCGAAGCGGCCTGGCTCACCGGGCCCGCGCCCACGCCGGTGATCATCGGTCTCATCGGCCTGCTCACCCTGGTCTTCACCGCGGTGTGGTCCCTGACCGAGGCGAGCGTCAATTGGTCCGTCGCCGCACCGGCCGCCATCATCGGGATCGGATTGGTCATCGTCGTCCTCGGCCTCACCGGGCTGCGCAAGCGGGCATGACCACCACGTTGCGTCCGCGAGTTCCGTTGCTGCAGGCACGGAATCCGCGGACGCAACGGGCGTCAGTCGACGCCGTCGATCATCGGACCGTGGCCTGCTGCTGGGCGCGGCGATACTCCGCCACCGTCGACTTCACCACGGTCGGCCAGTCCTCGGCCGGGGGGACGCGACGGTTGTGCTGTTGCAGTTTGGCGAGCAGGGTCGGCCTGGTGGCGAGCCGGGCGACCGCCTCGGCCAATCCGTCGTCGGTGTCGGCGAGCAGCCCGGACAGACCCATGGACACGAAGTCGCGCGCCCCCGTGCCCTCGCGCACCACGAGCGCGAGACCGGCAGTACGTGCTTCGAGCGAGGCGATGCCGAAGGCCTCGAGCCGGGCAGCTGAGACGAAGACATGGCTGCGCCAGTGCAGGTCGCGCAACTGCTTGCGGGTGACCCGGCCGGGCAGCGAGATCCAGTCGACCCCGTCGACCTCGAGTCGACGCACCAGACCCTCTCGGGCTGGGCCATCCCCCACGACCTCGGCCTGGAGGGCGATGCCGCTCGGCACGAGCTCACGCGCGCGCAGCAGCAGGTCGATGAGGGCGTCAGGTCGCTTGCGGCGCACCATGCGTTGGGCTGCGACGATCCGCAGCGGGGGCACCGTGACGTCGGCCAGGCCTTCCGGTCGACGCCAGCGTGCCACATCAATCCCATTGGGCAGCACCGAGACTCGCGTTTGTGGGGGCACGATGCGATGGACCCGATCGGCCGCCATGGCCGACACCGCGGAGAGGGCCGCGCCCCGCTCGGCCCAGCGGGCGGCATACCCGAGGGCGCGGTGGACGGGGGCCGATCCATCGATGACGCAATGCCAGGTCACTGCGGTGGGCAGACCCAGGCCGAGGGCCGTGCGCGCGGCGTCGACAGCGAACGGACTGACGACCCCCATGTGGACGTGTGCCACGGCGAACCCGCCGCCCTGCAGGCGGCGACGCACCTCGGGCACGGCGAGTGGATTGATGGGTATGCCGCCGGGCAGGCCCAGGTCGAAGCGGTGGACAATGATCCCCTGCTCATCGCGAGGGGTGGTGGAACGGTCGGCCCCGTTGCCGGTCGCCGTGAAGACCTCGACCTCGTGGCCGGCACGCTGCAGGTGGTGGGCGAGGTCGGCAACCTGCACCTCGATGCCCCCCAACCGGGGCAGGAAGCAGTCCGACAGGAGGGCGACCTTCACGCCCTCAAGGGTGCCATGGGGAAGGATGGACACCGATGAAGCCGAAGACGATCGTGGCCTTCCACGCGCACCCCGACGACGAGGCGCTGCTCACCTCCGGCACCATGGCCAAGGCCGCGGCAGCAGGCCATCGGGTGGTGCTCGCGTTGGCGACCGATGGCGGCATGGGCCTGGCCGCGGCGGCGTACACCCATGACCCACGGGGACTGGGATCCCTGCGCCTGGCGGAGGCCCAGGCCAGCGCAGACGCCCTCGGCGTGGCGAAGATCGAGTGGCTGGGGTATGCCGACAGCGGGAGCGGGCCGGTCCTCGAACCCAACCCCGTCGGACAGGTGCGTTTCGCCCGGGCTCGCCTCGAGGAGGCCGCCGAGCGGCTCGCGGCCATCCTGCGGACCGAGCAGGCCGATGTCCTGCTCACCTACGACCGCAACGGTGGCTATGGTCACCGGGACCACGTGCGGGTCCACGAGGTGGGGCGGAGGGCGGCCGAGATCGCCCGCACGCCGCGGGTGCTGGAGGCGACGGTCCCTCGTGACCTGCTGGTGCAGGCGCTGCGTTGGGTGTCGAGGGTCTATCGCTTCCCGCCGGACTTCGACATCACCTCGTTCGAGCAGGCCTACTCGGCCACGGACGAGATCACCCATCGGATCGACGTGAGCAAGCAGCTGAAGGCCAAGCGGGCGTCGATGCGCGCCCACGCCTCACAGTCCTCGGGCGACGGTGGGGATCGCACACTCGCCGCCTTCTTGCGTCTGCCCGGGCCGCTCTACACGCTCGCCTTCAGGCGCGAGTGGTTCCGCGACCCGATGCATCCGGCGGGTGCGCCGATCGCCACCGATATCCTCGAGGGCCTGCCGTGAGCCAACCGGGGGGAACCGTGCTCGATCCGCAGCAACCGCAGCCAACCGCCTGGACGTGGCGTCGGATCCTTCAGGCCGTCCTGGGGATCGGACTCGCGGTGGTCCTCATCGTCTGGGGGCTTCCGCACTTCGCCAAGACCTCCTGGGCCGACATCTGGTCCTCGATCCAGGTGGTGCCCTGGTGGCATGTCCTCGCCTTCCAGGGGCTGATGCTTGCGGGCCTGTACTCCTACACCTTCACCCTGACCGGGGCGATGCCCGGGCTGTCACACTGGCGCGCCCTGATCCTCAACCTGTGTGGCTCCTCGGTCTCCAACCTGCTCCCGGGTGGCGGTGCCGTCGGACTGGCCGCGACCTACGCGATGTGCCGTTCGTGGGGGTTCACCAACCGCGCCACCTCGACGATGGCGATCGTCACGGGTGTCTGGAACGTCCTCTCCCGGATCGCCCTGCCGGTCGTCGCGATCGTCGCCCTCTGGTGGGGCAACGACCAGTTGCCGGCCCCCCTGCGTGATGCCGCCGTCGGCGGCATGATCACGGGCGCGATCATCATCGGCGTTCTCGTGGCGGTGATCGCCAGCGAGCGCCAGGCCCAACGCGTGGGGCGCTTCTTCGATCGGCTGCTCCGACCGCTCTTCCGGCGGTCGAAGCGCACGGCGACCATGAGCGTCGACCAGTTGGTCCGCGAGTTGCGGGCCCGGATCACCGACACGGTCCGCACCGGTTGGCCGCAGATGACCCTCGGGATGGTCGGCTTCTTCGGCCTCTACTACGCCCTGTTCGTCCTGATCATGCGCGACGTGGGAGTGGCGCTGCCGCTGGGAATGCTCTTCGCGGCATACGCCATCGGTCGGTTGCTCACCGCCGTCGGCATCACGCCCGGCGGCTTGGGCGTCACCGAGTCGGCGACGGTCATTGCCCTCGTCGGTTGGGGCGCCCCACCGGCCCAAGCGACAGCCGGGGTGGTGCTCTTCTCCGTCGTCACGCACCTCATGGAGGTGCCGCTCGGCGGTCTGGGGTGGCTGGCCTGGAGCGCCACCGCTCAGCGCCGGACAACTTCTGTGTGACGCAGACGTTGCGTTTTGCGTGCAGGGTCTGATCAGGGGCGCTTGCGGCAGAGCATGATCGGCGTCATCTCGTCGTCCTGGCCCATCGGGTTGTCCAGCAGGATGCGGCGTGCCTTGGCGCGGTCGACCGGCAGTCCCTTGCTCGCGCCGAGGACCTCGACGTTGATGTTGTTGCCGTCGATGATGACCGTGGGGATCCCGAAGGTGTCCTCGATCCGCTGCGCGTAACCGTCCGGGTCGCCCGGGCCGATCATCGCGAACTTGTCGAAGGGCGCCATCGCGTCCGGGTTGAAGCCATCGATCTCGCTGATCCGGTTTCCGGCGATCCGGTAGAAGTCACCGTGTCGCCCGAAGAGCCGCGTGGCCGTGCCACCGATCAGCGCGGCAATCATCCGGAAGTAGCCGGCCTGGTAGATCGCGACCTGCATCTTCTCCGGCAGGGAGTAGCCGATGTCGTTGTCGTACTTCTTGACACCCTTGACGATGAACTTCGCCAGCGGGCTCGCCTTGACGACATCGATGTGCACGACGCGGCCCTGGCTGATCGTCACGACCTTCTCGGAGATGGTGATGAAGTCGCCGGGCTGGAACTGCGGCTTGACCTGCTCCTCGATGATCGGGTCGAGCGGCTCGAGGATCGTGATGAGGTGGGTCTTGATCCCGATCCGGTCCCACTGCTCGCCGTCGATGTCGATGGTGAGTTCATGTTGCTTGGCCATGGCCCCAGCCTAGGTGAGGTATGCCGCGGGGTCGGGTCGGCGTTCGGCTCAGGCCACGCCGTCGAGGCCGAAGCGCTCGATCCAGAGCTGGCTGACCAGGATCCGCCAGTAGACCAAGGAGTCGATGCGCTCCTTGCCGATGAGGAAGCGGTCGAAGGACTCGAGCAGTTGCTGCTGGTTGAACAAGCCGTGGTCGGCGAGCGCCGAGGAGGCGAAGACCTTCCGGATGTGTGGCGCGTTGTGCTTCAGCCATGGGGTCTCGGGGTTGGTGAAGCCGATCTTGGAGCGTCGCAAGCGGTTGAGTTCGGGCATCCGCCCCTTCATCGCGTTGCGGTAGACGTAGCGGGTCCAGCCGTTCTTGATCTTCTGGTCGATCGGCAGGTTGAAGGTGAACTCGACGAGTTCGGAATCCAGGAAGGGCACGCGTGACTCGAGCCCGAAGGCCATCGAGTTCTTGTCCTCGTAGCGCAGCAGGTTGGGCGTGGAGTACATCGTCACGTCCTGGCTGAGCCGCTCGTTGAGGTTGGGGCTGTAGCCGAAGGTGATGTCGCGGAAGCCCTTGAGCGACTCGCCCAAGAAGGGCGTCATCGTCACGCCCTGGCCCTTGACGACCTGCTCGAGCCGCTGCGCGTACTGCTTGTAGAACACCGGCACGCCGCGCACGCCCTCGGCGATCATCCGGCCGTAGGCCTTGGTGCCGGCCGCGCTCTGCAAGTAGGTGCGGAAGTAGGGCAGGTAGCCGGCGAGCGTCTCGTCGCCGCCGTTGCCCGAGAGACTGACCTTGACGTGCTTGGCGGCCTCGCGGAAGACCGAGTAGTAGGCATAGGGCGCCGAGGAGATGGTCGGCTCCTCCTGGGTGTACACCCAGGGCATGATCTCGGCCCAGAACTCGTCCGGGTTGGGGTAGGAGTAGACCGGTGTCGACCGGGCAAAGCGCTCCACCTCGGTGATGTAGCGGGTCTCGTCGATCGTCTCTCCGGGGAAGAGCGCGGAGAAGGTGAAGAACTTCCCGCCGGTATGGGTGTCCTCGCCGCCGTGGACGAGCTGGGAGGCGACGCCGACGACACCCGAGGAGTCGAGCCCGCCGGAGAGGTTGAAGCCGAGCGGCACATCGGCGATGAGGTGGCGGCGCATGACCTTCTCGAAGACGGCGCCGTACTCCTCGGCATACTCGGCGTCGCTCTTGCTCGGGCCGAACTCGGGGTTGAACTCCAGCGTCCACCACTTGGTGACCGAGCGGGTGCCGTCACGGCGGATCGTCATCGAGTGCCCAGGCATGAGCCGCTTGACCCCGGCGAAGAAGGTCTGCTCGTCGCTGTCGTGGACCCGGAACTTGAGGAAGCGGGCCAGCGCCTCGGCGTTGACCTGCTTCTGGACGCCCGGGATGACCATGAGCGACTTGATCTCGCTCGCGAAGGCGAAGAAGGGAGCGTCGACGTAGTAGAACGGCTTGATCCCGAGCCGGTCGCGGCCGATGAAGAGCTCACCGGTGGTCGTGTCGTAGAGCGCGAAGGCAAACATCCCCAGGAGGTGCCGGAGCACGTCCTGGCCCCACTCGGCATACCCCGCGAGGATCACCTCGGTGTCGGACTGGAAGCGGAACTGGTGCCCCTTGGCCACCAGCTCGGCCTTGAGCTCGCGGAAGTTGTAGATCTCGCCGTTGAAGATGATGACGAACCGCCGGTCGGCGCTCCACATCGGTTGGTCGGCCTCGTGCGAGGTGTCGATGATGGTCAGCCGCCGGTGCCCGAGGCCGACCGTGCCGTCGAGGAAGATGCCGTCGCCGTCCGGGCCGCGGTGGACCAACTGGTCGTTCATGGCCTGCAGGAGGTCACGGTCGTCATGACCGTGGAAACCGACGATCCCGCACACAGGCAACTCCTCGTTCTTCGTTCGGGCGGTCGGGCAGGGGCACGCCGCCGGTGACCAAGCGTGCCATGTTTCCCGCGCCGGGCCGATGTGCCCCACTACGGTGGCGCCCATGAATCAACCAACGGGGATCATCCGATTGACCATCCAGGGCAGCGTCATGACATCGAACATGATCACGCCGACCTGCCGGATCAATGGGCACCCGGTGCCGACCCGCTATGGGGCGCAGGACCTGACCGTGTGGGCGGGACCCAACCACCTCGATCTGGAGGCGCAGTGGATGCGCACCTATGGACAGGCCGCGATCGATGTCGACGTCGCGCCCGGCCAGGTCGTCGAGGTCTTCTATGCCGCGCCATTGCATCAGTTCGCGCGGGGCAACATCGGGCTGGTCAAGCAGTCGCGCCCGGGGTTGATGCCCCTGCTCGGCTGCCTCGGGGTCTTCGTGGTCGTCCTGGTGTTGCTGATCGTCGCGGGGATCCTCGCGAGCTGACCAGAGTTCAGTGGTCCTTTGTGGCCGCCTGCTCCGATGGCGGGGCGGCCGGAAGTGGCCACTCGATTCGGCCGGGCCTGTGGACAACGCGTCGGCAGTTAGCGCGAGGCATCAGGCTGGGGTCCGTGAAGCCCGCCCCACTTCCCTCCGGTATGCCGCGGGGCCCGGTCTCCGTTCGGGAGGCCCGGGCGCTCGGCGTGGGTCGAGGGCGGCTGCGCCGCGGCGACATCAGGCATCCGGTGCGAGGTGTCGTGAGCCTCGACGAGCCGGACACGACGCTGGCCGGACGGGCGGCCGCGCTCAGCGCCGCCCTCACACGACCGCACGCGTTCAGTCACCGGACGGCGCTGGACCTCCTCGCGTTGCCGGTGCCCGAGAGCCTGGGATCGACCGACTCGCTCGACGTGATGACCGAGACCGCGGCGGGCCGCGTTCGGCGCCGTGGTTGCGTCCATCACCGGGGGCTCGAGTCCCGGTCGGTCACCACGGTGACCGGGTTGAGCGTCGTTGACCCCATGCACACCTGGTGTGACCTGGGTGATCTCGTCGGGAGCACACGGCTGGGCCTCGGCGACCTCGTGATGGTGGGGGATGCCGTACTCGCACGGGCGGCACGAGGCACGCGGAAAGGGGCGTCGGACCGGGCAGAGGCCAGCCGGGCGGCGTTGGCCGCCGTCCTCTCCTCGCGGGTGAGGCCGCGCGGGAAGCGTGGACTCGAGGCTGCCCTTCCGTTGCTGGACCACCGGTCGAAGTCACCGATGGAGTCCTGGGCCCGGGTGATCTTCCATGAGGCGGGCCTGCCACGACCGGAGATCAACGTGGAGGTCTTTGCCGATGACGGCTCCGGCTTCCTCGGCGAGTTCGACTTCGTGTGGCGAGCTGCGCGGGTGGCCGCGGAGTATCAGGGTGGTCATCACGCGGACCGTCGCCAACGGGCTCAGGACTCCGCCAAGCTCCAATGCGCACGCGACGAGGGGTGGACGGTCCTCGAGATCTGGGTCGAGGACCTGCGTCACCTCGGCCGACGGGTGACCCTGCTCACCAGGCTCGCCCACCTGCTCCGGGGCACGACCTGAGTGTTTCTCTGGCTCGCGATCCGGTCGGTCGAGTGGTCACTTCAGGCCACTCCGGACGCGGCCAAAGCGGCGGAAAGTGTCCACTCGACTGCGGACCCGCCGGAGGCCCGTCTCCCCGAACCGACGGCAACCGCCCTCCCCGGTATGCCGCGGGCCTCAGCTCGCGGTGGCGTGCCGGTCCGCGGCGTTGGCCTCGGCAGCGGTCACGGCCTGCTCGAAGGCGGCCACCGCGCGCCCGTAGTCGGTGCCGATGACGTCGCGGGTGCCACGCGGCGGCACCGGGGTGCGCACCCGATCGCACTCGACGAGGGCCTCCATGGCACGCACGGTGACCGGATCGGACCAGTCACGCAAGGCCGCCTGGTGCGCCGTCTCCTCGAAGTGGTTCCCCTGGCCGAGCAGTCGGTGCGCCAGGGCGCGGTCGTGCTCGATCAGCGCGGCCCACTCGCGCGGGAAGTCGCCATAGCCGGCCTGCCGACGCAGGCGGGCGTGCGCGAGGTCGTCGCGCCGCGGGACGGCGGCGACGACGCGGGTCACCCCGCCGTGGACCGGACGCACGACTCGCTCGCTGGTCAGCGCCAGGATGATCGCGCCGATCCCCCAGCCCAGGACGACGGCGGCCCGCCAGAGCAGCCAGGCCAAGGTCCCCAGCACGGCGGTGACATCGGAGGAAGCCGAGCCGGCCGCCACGAGGACCCCGGCCAACACGTCCGGGAGGAGCAGGAGGAGGCCCCCCGCGGCATACAGGGCCCAGCCGGAGCGGCGGCCGAGTCGCGAGAACCCGGGGCGGCGCGCACGATAGCGGTGGCGCAGCGTGCGGCCGAAGCCCCACAGGGCCAGGCCGGCGCCGGTCAGGCCGAGCAGTGCGGTCAACAGCGCATGCATGTCAGTCCTCCTCCGGATTCACCGTGCCCAACGCACGACCTGAGGTCAAGGTGCCCGACCCACGAATCAGGGACCGATCAGGGCCCTCACTCCCACTCGATGGTGCCAGGAGGCTTGGAGGTGACGTCGAGGACGACCCGGTTGATCTCGCGCACCTCGTTGGTGATCCGCGTCGAGATCTTGGCGAGCACCTCATAGGGCACCCGGGCCCAGTCCGCGGTCATCGCGTCCTCGGAGGCGACGGGTCGCAGCACGACCGGGTGACCGTAGGTGCGGCCGTCGCCCTGGACCCCCACCGAGCGGACGTCGGCCAGCAGCACGACCGGGCACTGCCAGATGTCGCGGTCGAGTCCGGCAAGGGTGAGTTCCTCGCGAGCGATCGCATCGGCCGCCCGCAGGATGTCGAGCCGCTCCCGGTCGACGGCCCCGACGATCCGAATGCCCAGCCCCGGCCCCGGGAAGGGCTGGCGCCAGACGATGCCTTCGGGGACGCCGAGTTCGAGGCCGACCTGGCGCACCTCGTCCTTGAAGAGCAGCCTCAGCGGCTCGACCAGCTTGAACTGCAGGTCGTCGGGCAGTCCGCCGACATTGTGGTGCGACTTGATGTTGGCGGTCCCGGTGCCGCCACCGGACTCGACCACGTCGGGATAGAGGGTGCCCTGGACGAGGAACTCGACGGGGTGATCGTCCGCGCCCGAGTGCGCGCCGACGATGTCGCGGGCTGCCTGCTCGAAGACACGGATGAACTCTCGCCCGATGATCTTGCGCTTCTCTTCCGGGTCACTGACCCCGGCGAGCGCGGACAGGAAGCGGTCCTGGGCATCGACGACCACCAGGTCGACCCCGGTCGCGTCGACGAAGTCCTTCTCGACCTGCTCGGCCTCGCCGGCGCGCAGCAACCCGTGGTCGACGAAGACGCAGGTCAGCTGGTCACCGACCGCGCGCTGGACGAGCGCAGCCGCCACCGAGGAGTCCACGCCACCGGAGAGGCCACAGATGACCCGCGCCTCACCGACCGTGCTGCGCACCTGCTCGACGAGTTCTTCGACGACATTGGCCGCGGTCCAGTCGCCGGCGAGCCCGGCGCCTCGCCTCAGGAAGTTCTCGAGGACCTGCTGGCCGAAGGTCGAGTGCATGACCTCGGGGTGCCACTGAACGCCATAGAGCCGACGGGCATCGTCCTCGAACGCAGCCACCGGCGCCCCAGCAGTCGTGGCCGTCACGCGCATGCCCTCAGGGGCCACGGCCACCGAGTCGCCGTGCGACATCCACACCGACTGCTCGTCCGGCTGCCCGTTGAAGAGAGTGGAGGCGGTGTCGGACACCATCGCCTGCGTCGCCCCGAACTCCGAGAGCCCGGTCTTCTCGACCGACCCCCCGAGCGCCTGAGCCATCGACTGGAAGCCGTAACACATGCCGAAGACCGGCACCCCGGCCTCGAGCAGCGCCGGATCCAGACTCGGCGCTCCCTCCTCGTAGACCGACGACGGACCGCCGGAGAGGATGATCGCCGCCGGATCCTTGGCGAGCAGCTCGCCAACTGGCATCGTCGACGGGACGACCTCGCTGAAGCAGTTGGCCTCGCGAACGCGGCGGGCGATGAGTTGGGCGTACTGCGCGCCGAAGTCGACGACGACGACGGGCCGGGCCTGGAGGTTGTCCTGCGTCACGCGCTCACGCTACCCGTGGTCGCCATCTGCGCCTCGACCTCACGCGCCACCTTGCGCTCCACCCAGAAGGACAGGAAGGGAACGCATCCGGCGAGCATCACCCCGACCATCTTGGGCAGCGACCAGCCCACCTTGAACCCGAGCAACGCGGTCGCCACGAGATAGACCATGTAGATGAAGCCGTGGGGCTGCGGCCACCAGTGCAGCGGGTTGTCGTCACCCTTCATCCCGAAGCCGTAGGACAGGACCATCTCGACGACGAGGACGAGCAGGCCCACGCCGACGATGAAGGCCATGACCTTGAAGAAGGTCAGGCGCGAGCGCGCCCCGGGCACATCGGAGATCTGGGGTGAGTTGTCAGGCACTCACCCATTGTCGCCGCTCACGCGTCGTCGGTATGCCGCGGGGCCGGGCCACCCTCCCCCGCCGCCGGTGCCGGGTGGTCCTGGCGGTGGGCATCACGCACCATCCGCCACCAGAGCCAGAGCGCGAAGAGGGCGAAGACCCACCACTGCGCGGCATACGAGGCATTGCGCCAGTTGATGCCCGGAGTCGGCGTCGGGGTGGGCACGGTCGTGAGATCCGACGCAGGCTTCTGCTCCTCGAGGAAGACGAAGGCGTTGTAGAGGTCGCCCGACCACTGGTTGACCAGGACGGAGAGATCGACGGAGCGCAGTTGTCCCTGCGGCAGGCCGGCGCTCGACAGGGGCGACTCCGCCGGGGCGAGGCCGCCCCGGACCGTCACGGGGCCTGCCGGAGGTGCCGGCACTGCGTCCGGTGAGGTCACGAAGCCGCGCAGCACCGGCAGGGTCGGGCCGGCGTCGGTGTGCAGCGCGGTCACAACCCACCAGCCGGTCTGCCCGTCGAGCCGGCGGTCGGTGACGAGGACCTGCTCGTCCGCGGCATACGTCCCCGTGGCGCGAACCGGTCGCCCGGACAACTCGCCCGGAAACGGCGAATGTGGTTGCAGAACGGTGCTCAACTCGACGACGCCGACCTTCTTGGCTGCCTCCAACTGCTCCTTGAGCGCCTTGTCCTCGGCGACGCCGAGCTGCCAGCGACCGAGCTGGACGAAGGCGACGACGAAGAGCAGGGCCACGGCCAGCAGACCCAACCATCGGGGTCTGAGGGCGGTTCGCAGCACGCACCAAGGTTAGGCGCCCGGCGAAAACCGGTCGCCCGCACCCCACCCCGGCGCCTACCGTTGAGCGGCCATGTTCCGCGTGCCCCGCTTCCGCTACGAGCTGACCGATGCCGAACTGGAGGCCGCGCCGACCTCCGGTGATGCGCTGCTGCTCTGGCTGGCGCGGCGGCAGTGGCTCACGCTGCTCGGCGGCATGCTCTTCGGCGTCCCGTGGATGGTGGCGATCGCCCTCCAACCGGCCGCGATCGGACGGGCGATCGATGCGGGCATCGTCGCCCGGGACCGCGACGGGCTGGTGCTCTGGTCACTGGTCATCGCCGGCCTCGGGGTGGCCATCAGCCTGCTCGCCGCGGCGCGTCACCTCTTCGCGGTGCGCAACTGGTTCCACGCCGCCTTCCGGTCCAGCCTGATCGCCGACCACGGCGCTCGCCGCGCAGGCCCGGCGTTGACCCGCGCGCTCCCCGAGGGGGAAGTGCTGACGACCTTCACGACCGACTTCGGCCGGATGGGGTCGACCTTCGACGTCAGCGCGCGCTTCTCGGGCGCGCTCGTCGCCTTCGTCGTCGTCGCGACGATCCTGCTGCGCACGTCGACCACCCTGGGCCTGGTGCTCCTGCTCGGCGGGCCGGTGCTCATCTCGTCACTGGCCCTGGTCATGAAGGCTCTGGGCCGCCGACAGGAGGAGCAGCGGGCCGAGTTCGGTGCGCTGTCGGCGTTGGGGGCCGACACGGTTGCCGGTTTGCGCGTCCTGCGCGGCATCGGGGGCGAGGAGGAGTTCGTCCGGCGGTATGCCGCGCAGTCCGGTCGCGTCCGCTCCGCCGGGGTTCGGCTGGCCGGCATCCAGGCTCTGCTCGAGTCGGCGCAGGTCCTGCTGCCGGGCATCTTCGTGCTCGTCGTCGTGGGCGTCGGTGCGCACCTGGCGATTCGGGGTGACATCAGCCCGGGGCAACTCGTCGCCTTCTTCGGCTACACGACGTTCCTCACCATCCCGCTGCGGACGGCGGTCGAGTTCGTCGACAAGCTCACCTCGACCCGCGTCGCCGCGCGCCGCCTGGCACGGATCCCGGCCATCGCCCCCGACCATCCGGCAACCCCAGCACCCCTCGCTTCCCGACAGTCGAGTGAGGAGAACACGCGGCATGCTCTTGAGCTGTCACCGCATGTTCTCCTCACTCGACTGTCTGGGGCCGCACTCCACGACCCGGCGTCCGGGGTCGAGATCCGCTGCGGTGGGCTCACGGCCCTGGTCAGTGCGCGTCCCGAGGAGACCGCCGAGATCCTTGCGCGACTGGGTCGCACGTCCCCGGGTCAGCACGATGTGACCTGGGGAGAGCTGCGGGTCGACGACCTCCCCATCAGTGTCGTGCGCGCGAAAGCGGTTGTCGCACAGGCTCACCCGCAACTGTTCTCCGGTCGACTCCGCGATGAGTTGACCCCGGATCCGGCGCACCCGATCACCGACGAGGCGCTCCTCCAAGCGATCCATCTGGTTGCCGGCGAGGACATCCTCGAGGCCCTCCCCGACGGCCTCGACAGCGAGATCGAGGAACGCGGCCGGTCCCTCTCCGGTGGCCAACGCCAGCGCCTCGTCCTGGCTCGCGCCCTGCTGCTGGATCCCGAGATTCTGCTGCTCGTCGAGCCGACGAGCGCCGTCGACGCGCACACCGAGGCGCGCATCATCACCCGCCTCGCCTCGGCCCGCGCCGGCCGCACCACGGTCATCACGTCCGCCAGCCCACTCGTACTCGCCGCCGCCGACGAGGTCGTCCTCGTCGAGCACGGCCGGGCGACCACCGGTGGATCGCACGCCGCGCTGCTGGGTGCGCACCCGGCATACCGGGCGATCGTCACGCGAGGGGAGGACCAGTGAAGCCGCCGCCCGGACTGCACACCGACCACACCCGTCGACGCCTGCCGGTTGCCTCCTCGGCGACGGTGCGGCGCAACGTGATCGAGGTGGTCAGGCATCACCGTCGAGCCCTTGTCGGCGTCCTGCTCTGGCACGTGGCGGCCGCACTGACCGCACTGATCGCTCCATGGGTGGTCGGTCACCTCGTCGATGAGATCACCGGTGCGCGACGCATCGAGCGAGTCAACCAACTGCTCCTCGTCCTCGTCGTCGGTCTGCTGGCGCAGACGCTCCTCACGTGGTTCGCGCGTCGTGCGGCCTTCGTCCTTGCCGAAACGATTTTCGCCAAGGTGCGCGAGGACTTCGTGGCGAGCACCGTGCGCCTGCCGCTCTCGGTCGTCGAGCGCGCCGGCACCGGTGACCTCGTGGCGCGGACGACCGGGGATGTCGACGCCCTGGCCCACGTCGTGCGGATGGCCGTGCCCAGCCTGCTCGTCGCCGGGACGAGCATCGTGGCCATCGTCGTGGCCTCCCTGTTCACGGCACCCCTGGCCGTGGTGGCCTTCGTCGTCGCGCCAGTGCTGCTCTGGCACCCGGTCCGGGTCTACCTGCGGCGGGCCCTCCCGGGCTACCAGTGGGAGCGCGCGACCTACGCGACGCTTGCCGGTGTCGCCTCGGAGACCGTGCAGGGGCTGACCACGATGGACGCCCTCTCGCGGTCCGGTCGACGACGCGCGGCCTTCGAGGCTGCCCTGGGCGAGTCCGAGGCGGCCGAGCACTGGACTCTGCGCTTCCGTGTGCGCTTCTTCCCGTGGGTGGACATCGCCTTCGGGGCTCTCGTGGCGGCCACCGTGCTCTGGGCCGGCTGGCTCTCCCTCCACGGCGTCCTCACCATTGGCGCGGCCGTGTCGGTGGCGCTCTACAGCGAGCGGCTCGTCGACCCGATCGGCGACGTTGTGGGCTGGCTCGATGAGATCCAGGTTGCCGCGACCGGCTACTCACGCCTGCTCGGGGTGGGTGAGGTGCCGGCCGATCGCACGCCGACAGGGGACCGTCCGGTCAACGCTGCCCTCGAGGTCGAGGGAGTCACTTACGCCTATCGCGACGGTCACGACGTCCTCCACGACGTGAGCCTCGCGCTGCGCCCGGGCGAGCGGCTGGCCATCGTCGGCCCCTCGGGGGCGGGCAAGTCCACCCTCGGTCGCCTGATGGCCGGGATCGATGCACCCGGCCGCGGGCGGATCGCCGTCGGCGGCGTGCCGCTGGTCGACCTCGACCTGCCCACCCTGCGGGGGGAAGTCGCCCTGGTCACCCAGGAGCATCACGTCTTCGTCGGCACGCTCGCGGACAACCTACGCCTGCCGCGGCCCGAGGCGAACGACGCAGAGCTCTGGAAGGCGCTGAGCGCCGTCGACGCCGACGGCTGGGCCGCGGCGCTGCCCGACGGGCTCGCCACCGCCGTCGGCTCCGGCGGTCACCCCCTCACCGAGGCCCAGGCCCAACAGCTCTCCCTCGCCCGACTGGTCCTCGCCGACCCCCACACCCTCGTCCTCGACGAAGCCACCTCCCTGCTCGACCCGCGCGCTGCACGCCACCTCGAGCGATCATTGGCCGCCGTCGTCGCCGGTCGCACGGTGGTGGCCATTGCCCACCGGCTGCACACCGCCCACGACGCCGATCGGGTCTGCGTCATGGAGGAGGGCCGGATCGCCGAGCTCGGCACCCATGACGAGTTGCTCGCCGCCGGTGGGTCGTATGCCGCGCTCTGGCGCACCTGGCACGGCTGACCCGTCCGCTCCCAAGCCCCGCCCCAACCAACTTCTGCGTCACGCAGAAGTTGAGTCCGTAGCGTTGGTGTACGTCGACACCGGTGGCGTGTCCCTGCTGGATGCAGGTGCGGTCACCGCGTGATCCTTCGAGTGAACCTCTCACAGCACTCTCGAATGGAGCATCGCGATGACC
>Ga0209792_1000376_pt1 | contig 35885 bp, 31 predicted proteins | sample EBPBio142005_DNA_FD_185860 | JGI IMG/M metagenome (GOLD analysis project Ga0209792, IMG submission 185860) | Wastewater treatment Type I Accumulibacter community from EBPR Bioreactor in Madison, WI, USA - Reactor 1_6/14/2005_ DNA (SPAdes)... | ecosystem: Engineered > Bioreactor > EBPR >... | reverse complement strand
GCGCCGAAATCGAGGAGACCCGATAGTTCGGGATCGAATAGGGCTGGTTGCGCGAACCGTCCGTGATCGCGGGATCGGCGCCTGCGGCGGGCAGCGAGGGAAACAGCCGGCCGAACAGCGACACCATCATGTTCTGCGCGGCGATGCGCATGTCGACGGCGACCGGCAATCCGTCATCGCCGATGCGCGCGCGGAACTTGCCGACCGAGCCCGGCCGGTGGGTCGAGTGCCGCGTGTCTTCCTCGCGCGTCCAGGTCACCTGGACCGGGCGGCCGTCGGCCTCCTTGGCCAGCAGGGTCGCGTACATCGCATAGTCGGTCTCGCCGCGGCGGCCGAACCCGCCGCCAAGCGTGGTCGTGTGCACGAAGGCCTTGTCGACCGTCAGGCCCACCAGATCCGCGCAGTACCACCGCACGACCACCGCCGACTGGTTCGGCGACCAGACGTGAAGCTCGCCATCCTTCAACCGGGCGGTCGAGTTCATCGGCTCCATCGGCGCGTGCACCAGATAGGGAACGCGGTATTCGGCCTCGATCACCGTGTCGGCCGGCGCATCGGCAAAGGCCACATCGACATCGCCGTCATCGCGATCGGCCGTCGCGTCTCCGGACGCGGCCGCGTCCGCGATCAGGTCCATGATCCCGGCGCTGTCCGCCGGATAGGCGGGCTTGCCCCACTCGACCTCGATCGCCTCGGCGGCCTTGAAGGCGGCCCAGGTGTTTTCCGCGATCACGCCGAAGCCCGAGCCATAGACCGTTTCGAGCGGCACGATCTTGACCACGCCCGGCATCTTCTCAGCGGCGCCCGTGTCCCACTTCACCGGTTTGACGCCGAATACCGGGCTCATGCGCACGGTGCCGTAGAGCATGTCGGGCAAGCGCACATCGACGCCGAAGATCGGCGCGCCGGTCACCTTGTCCAGCATGTCGAGCCGCATCTGCGGCTTGCCGAGCACCTTCCATTCGGACCTGTCCTTCAGCCTGACGTCGCCTGGAGGCGTGAGCTTCGCCGCGTCGAGCGCCACCTCACCATAGGTGACGCTTCGGTTCGATGCGCCGTGGACGATCGTGCCATTGTCGGTCGTCAGTTCCGATGCCGGCACGCCGAGGCGCGTTGCCGCCGCGGCGACCAGCATGTGACGCGCGGCGGCACCCGCCTGGCGCATCTTGTCGAATCCGTCGACCGTCGATGTCGAGCCGCCGGTTCCCTGCATGCCGAGCAGCTTGCCGACAGCCGCCAGCACGGCGCGCACCGCTTCCGCCGTGGCGCTTTCGTCCCAGAAATTGAAGCCGCCGCCTTCTTCCAGCATGGCGGAGTTGTAATAGGCGTAGGATGCCGGGCCGTGCTCGACCGTCACCTTGTCCAGCGTCACGTCCAGTTCTTCCGCGACGAATGCCGCCAGCGTGGTCGAAATGCCCTGGCCCATCTCGGCGCGCGGCGCGATCGCCGTGATCTTGTTGTCAGACCCGATCTTCACCCACGGATTGAAGGTGGCCTCGCCTTCCTTCAGTTCCGCTTCGAGCGGATTGGGGTAGGGCTTGCGGTATTGATAGTAGCCGAAGGCGGCGCCGCCCGCGACGGCGGCTGCTCCGAGCAGGAAGGTGCGGCGGGCGATTTTTCCGAGGCTTGCCATGGTCAGGCCCTCGCCGTCCTGATCGCGGCCGCCTTGTGGATGGCGGCGCGGATGCGCGGATAGGTGCCGCAGCGGCACAGATTGCCGCCCATGGCCTTGTCGATGTCGTCGTCGGTCGGATCCGGGATTTCCTCCAGCAGCGCATAGGCGCTCATGATCTGGCCGGCTTGGCAGTAGCCGCACTGCGCGACCTGTTCCTCCAGCCAGGCCTGCTGGACGGGATGAAGATTGTCGCGCGTACCGATGCCCTCGATCGTGGTGACAGCGCCGTGCACCTGTCCGACCGGCAGCACGCAGGACCGGACCGGAGAGCCGTCGATCAGTACGTTGCACGCGCCGCAGGCGGCGATGCCGCAGCCGAATTTCGGTCCCGTCTTGCCGGCGATGTCGCGCAAGGCCCACAATAGCGGCATGTCCGGATCGGCATCGATGTCCATATCCTTGCCGTCAACGGTCAGGCGCATGGGGCTTTCCTTTGCGCAAAGTGAACGTCTGACAACTTGACATTTTTTGTAATTTTGTCAACAGTCGATTTTGGCAGATACAGGTTTGCCCGAACATTGCCGGGCCGGACGATCAGGATTTTGGAAGCAAACCCGACAATCGACGACAAACACCAGCGCGTGCTCGACGGCGCGACGGCGGTGTTCCTGACCTATGGCTACCAGCGCGTGACCATGGAGGACATTGCGCGGGCGGCGGAGATGTCGCGCCCGGCGCTCTATCTGCTGTTCAGGAACAAGTCCGACATCTACCGCGCGATCGCCGAGCGGGTGTTCGCTCAATGCGCGGTCGCGGCTGACGGAGCCCTTTCCGGTGGCGGCGGCATCGCCGACAAGCTCGGCCGCGCCGTCGAGAGCATCATGTCGACCATTGCCGAGGTGGCCGCTTCGCCTCATGGACCGGAACTGCTGGATTTGAAAAACAGTCTGGCCGGCGATCTGATGGGCCGATGGAATGCTTCGATCGCCTGCCTTTTCGCCGCTGCGATCGAACGCGATGCAGCGGAACGCGGCGTCGACCTCGCCGCGCGGGGCCTGACCGCGCTCGGCCTCGCCGAAATCCTCATGGACGGGCTGGAAGGTACGAAGCGGCGAGTCACCGACCCGCAGCTCCACCGCGAGGCAGCCCTACGCCTGATCCGGGTGATCGAACTCGCGGTCGCGTAGAATTTCGCCGTCTACTGCGCCGTCCAGCCGCCATCGATCGAGATGGTGGTGCCCGTCACCGATGCCGCATCGTCGGAAATCAGGTACATCGCCGCCGCCGCGATCTCGCTGATCTGCGCGAACTGTTTCGACGGCTGCTTGGCGAGGATGATATCGCGCACGACCGTGTCGCGGTCGAGATCGGGATGTTCCTTCATCCGGTCCTGCACCTGCACCTCGACCAGCGGCGTGAGCACGAAGCCGGGACAGACCGCGTTACAGGTGATGCCTTGCCCGGCGGTTTCCAGCGCCACGGTCTTGGTGAGACCAACGACGCCGTGCTTCGCGGCGACATAGGCCGACTTGTTGACCGAGGCGCGCAGGCCGTGGGCCGAGGCGATGTTGACGATGCGGCCCCAACCGCGCTTGCGCATCATCGGCAGCGCCACGGCGATCGTGTGGAAGTTCGAATTGAGGTTGATGGCGATGATCCGGTTCCACTCGTCGACCGGGAAGGTTTCGACCGGCGCGACATGCTGGATGCCGGCATTGTTGACCAGGATATCGACGGAGCCGAATTCCTTGCCCGCCCAGGCGATCAGGTCGCGGCAGGCGTCTCCGTCGGCCATGTCGGCCTTGCGGTAGACCACGGTCGTGCCATGCTCCCTCGCGATCTGCGCGGCAAGGTCGTGATCCTCCTTGCGGTCGGTGAAGGAGTTGATGACGACGGTGCAGCCGATCGCGGCGAGGCGATGCGCCGTCGCCAGCCCGATGCCCGAATTCGATCCCGTGACGACGGCGGTGCGGCTCATGTTTCCTCTCCTACGCGATTGACCGCGTTGTTAGCGGCGTCCGGCGACTTGGCCAAGCCCGCAAAAATACAGCGCCGAAAAGCCGCCTTGACAGTGACAGATTGCTTCGCCACCTGTGCGGCGTACCTCTGCGGAGACCGGCATGACCGCCGCCCCTCTCTCGATGCCCCCTGTTTTCGATCCGCGCCCGGCGGCTCGCCGTGACACGGTCGGCGTTTCCGTGGGCGGCGTCGTCGTCGGCGGCCACGCGCCGATCGTCGTGCAGTCGATGACCAATACCGACACCGCCGATGTCGATGCGACGGTTGCGCAGGTGGCGGCGCTGCATCGCTCGGGCTCTGAACTGGTGCGTATCACCGTCGACCGCGACGAGAGCGCGGCGGCCGTGCCGCGCATCCGCGAGCGGCTGGAGCGCGTCGGCATCTTCGTGCCGCTGATCGGCGATTTCCACTATATCGGCCACAAGCTGCTGGCCGACCATCCGGCCTGCGCCGAGGCGCTGGCGAAATACCGGATCAATCCCGGCAATGTCGGCTTCCGCGAAAAGAAGGACCGGCAGTTCGCGGCGATCGTCGAAACCGCGATCAGGCACGACAAGCCAGTGCGCATCGGCGTCAATTGGGGCTCGCTCGACCAGGAATTGCTCACCCGCCTGATGGACGACAACCAGGCCAAGGGTTTCCCGATGACGGCGGACGACGTGACGCGCGAGGCGATCGTGCAGTCGGCGCTGCTGTCGGCGGAACTGGCGGAGGAGATCGGCCTGGGCCGGGACAAGATCATCCTGTCGGCCAAGGTCAGCCGCGTGCAGGACCTGATCGCAGTCTATTCGGACCTGTCGCGCCGGTCGAACCACGCCCTGCATCTCGGCCTCACCGAAGCCGGCATGGGCACGAAAGGCATCGTCGCCTCGTCGGCGGCCATGGGCATCCTGCTGCAGCAGGGCATCGGCGACACGATCCGCATCTCGCTGACGCCGGAGCCGGGCGGCGACCGTACCCGCGAGGTGCAGGTCGCGCAGGAACTCCTGCAGACGATGGGGTTCCGTCAGTTCGTGCCGATCGTCGCGGCCTGCCCCGGCTGCGGCCGCACCACCTCGACCGTGTTCCAGGAACTGGCGCAGAAGATCCAGGCCGACCTGCGCAAGAACATGCCGGTCTGGAAGACGAAATATCCGGGCGTCGAGGAGCTGAAGGTCGCGGTGATGGGCTGCATCGTCAACGGCCCGGGCGAGAGCAAACATGCCGATATCGGCATTTCGCTGCCTGGCACCGGCGAGACGCCGGCGGCGCCAATCTTCATCGATGGCAAGAAGGCCGCCACGTTGCGCGGCGCCAATATCGCGGCCGAATTCGAGACGATGGTCGCCGACTATATCGAGAAGCGCTACGGGACGGCCGGCAGTGAGGCGGCTGAGTAGCGCCGCGATCGAGTGTTTTTCCGTTCCAAAGATACCCCCACCCCGTACCCCTCCCCTCAAGGGGGAGGGGGGCGTCGACGGTGCAGAATCCCCCTCCCCCTTGAGGGGAGGGGTACGGGGTGGGGGTATCTTTGCGGTATTTCGCTGGTATTAGCTCTTCATTCCGTTGGTCACGCGCAACCAGCATCCGAACAACCCAAACCTCCCGTCACGATCAAACAAATCTGCGACCTGATCGATGTGCATGCCCGGCTGAACCGGTTGCCGAGCGACTGGTTCGCGAGGCTGATCTGGAAGGAGAGCCGCTTCGATCCGAATGCGGTTTCGCCCGCCGGTGCGGAAGGCATCGCGCAGTTCATGCCGGGTACGGCGAAAATACGCGGCCTGACGGACTCTTTCGATCCCGATCTGGCGATCCCGGCCAGCGCCAAATATCTTGGCGAGTTGCGCACGCGCTTCGGCAATCTCGGCCTGGCGGCGGCGGCCTACAATGCGGGTGAGACGCGGGTCGGACGGTGGCTGCGCACGGGCGGTTTCCTGCCGCTCGAGACCGAGGATTATGTGCTCGACATCATGGGCGAGCCGGCGGATGTCTTTGCAGACGGCAGCCATGCCGGCACCATCCGGCCGCTCGACGCCAAGGCCGGTTTCGATGCCGCATGCCTGGCCATGCCGGTCACGATGAGCGCCACGATCCCGATGTCGAGCGTCCACACCAAGCCGTGGGGCATACAGGTCGCCGGCAATTTCCGCCGCGCCGCGGCGATCCGCCAGTATGAACGCGCGAGGGCGCGCATCGCCATGCTGCGCGATCACGAGCCGGTCGTGAGCCGGGTGCGCAGCGCCATCGGGCGACGCGGCATCTATGCCGTGCGCATCGGCGTGGAGAACCGTTCGGAGGCCGAGACCATCTGCCAGCGGCTGCGCGCAGTCGGCGGCTCGTGCGTGGTGCTCAGGAACCGTTGAACGGCGTCACGCTCGGATCGCCGCCGGCTCGCCATGAATCCAGTTGTTGACCTTGGCGATGAGCGCGTTCGGTGAAACAGGCTTGGACAGATAGTCGTCCATGCCGATCTCGAGGCACTTCTCGCGGTCGCCTTTCAGAGCGTGCGCGGTGACGCCGACGATCGGCGTATGCGCGCCAAGGCCCTTCTCCACGTCGCGGATCGCCTGCGTCGCCTCGAAACCGTTCATCTCCGGCATCGAAACGTCCATGAGGATCATCTTCGGCTTGTAGAGGCGATGCATGTCGACGGCCGCGCGGCCGTTCGGCGCGATGCGGTAGGTCACGCCCAGACCGTCGAGGATCTGGCTGAAGACGAGCTGGTTGACCTCGTTGTCCTCGGCCACGAGCACGTCGAGTTCCGTCGGCGCGTTTACGGTCGCGGCCGAGATGCGCAACTCCGGTTCGGGCTGGCGGCGCGGCCTGAGTTCGATCACCTCGCGCGGATGCTGGGTCTTGGCGCGCTGCATGGCGGCGACCAGCGTCTCGAGCAGGGCGGAGGCACGCGTCGGCTTGTTCAACTGCGCGACGACGCCGATCTGCGCGCTGGTGCGCGCGGCCTCGGCGCTGTTGACCGAAGTGAGGATGACGATCGGCACGCCGGCGATCTGCGGGTCGCGCGAGATCGCCTCTGCCACCTCGCGGCCATCCATCTCGGGCATCTGGTAGTCGAGCACGACGCAATCGACCTTGGCGCCGACCTCGGCGGCCCGCTGCAAGACGGCGAGGCCGATCCGGCCGCTTTCGACCGCGACCGCGTCGAAGCCCCAGCTTTTCATCTGCTCGAGCAGGATCTGGCGGTTGATGGCGTTGTCGTCGATGACCAGGACGCGCGAGCCGCTGACATCGAACGGCACCGGGCGGACGACATGGCCGGCATCGTGCACCGGCAGGTGCATGGTGATGGTGAAGACCGAGCCCTTGCCGACCTCGCTCTCGCATCTGATCTCGCCGCCCATCAGCGCGATGAGGCGCGACGCGATGGCGAGGCCGAGGCCCGTGCCTTCGTGGCGTCGTGTCGATGAGCCGTCGACCTGGCTGAACTTCTCGAACACCTTGTCGAGCATGTGCGGCGGAATGCCGATGCCCGTGTCCTCGACGCGCACCTTCAGCACGGCGTCGCCGTCCCTGGGTTCGGCGGAGAGCTCGACCAGGACATGGCCGCGCTCGGTGAACTTGATCGCGTTGCCGACGAGGTTGGTGACGATCTGGCGAATGCGGCCGGCGTCGCCCACCACCATGCGTGGCACCGTCTTCTCGATGCGCACGATCAGCTCGATGTCCTTCTCGGCGACGCGCGCGGAAAGCAGCGTCGCGACGTCCTCGATCGCCTCGCCGATGGCGAACGGCGCTGGATCGAGCGTCAGCTGGCCGGCGTCGATCTTGGAAAAGTCGAGGATGTCGTTGATGATCGTCAGCAGCGCATTGCCGGACTTCAGGATGATATCGGCAAAGACCTTCTGGCGGCTGTCCAGATGCGTGCCGGCAAGCAGCTCCGCCATGCCGAGAATGCCGTTCATGGGCGTGCGGATTTCGTGGCTCATATTGGCCAGGAATTCAGACTTCGCCCGGTCCGCCGACTGCGCCGACGCCAGCAGGGTTTCGGATTCGTCGAAGGCCTCGCGGATGGCCTTCTCCATCGGCCGGAAGATGAAGACGGCGATGACGGCCAGCACCAGCAGGAGCAGGGTGCCGGCAAAGATCAGCAGCTTGCCGGCCCCGGCGTCGGCCAGACGCCGTTCGTCTTCCAGCGCGAGCCGCGCCCGCAGCAGCATCGGCTGCGCGAACAAATCGTTCTGGTTCTTGATCGCGCGGACGCTCCATTCGTCCCATTTGGTCGCATTGGCGAGGGCGGTCAGGCTCTTGGCGATGTCGCGCGAGGTCCAGAACAGATCGTCATTGATCGATGCCGCGGTGATCTCGTCGGCCGCGCGTTTGGACAGGGAGGGTCTGACCGCGGCGACCTCGGCGGTGAGCAGGTCGATATTGGTGTTGATCTTCTCCAGATGGCCCCAGGCCAGGCTGGCCGCCTGTTTCTGCGAGGCCGGAGACCAATTGCCCAGCGTCTGTTCGGCGAAATTGGCCGCCGCCTTGAGGTCGCGCACGAGAACGACGATGTCGGTGCCGATCTGGTCGACCTGGCGGCTGTAGGAATTCTTGGCGTTCAGCGCATAGACGATCGCCACGCCGGCGATGGCAATGATGATGAGGCCGGATACATATCTGGCCCTCACCGACCGCATGAATGACGAATAGCGGGACAAGCTACGCTCCCGGATCGAAATGCGAAAAATATTACTGAATGTGATTACACCTCATTCACCTTAACAAAGCGTATGACGATTTTCGGGGCGTCAGCGCCGGCGTTCCGCCACGAAGGACGCCGCGCGTTTCAGCGTTTCCGCCCGCTCGCCATAGGGTTCCAGCAGCTCATGCGCCTGGGCGACCAGTCCGGCAAGCTGGCGGCGGGTCCACTCCATGCCGTGCAGGGCCGGCAGCGTCGCCTTGCCGGCCTCGGCGTCCTTGCCGGTCGCCTTTCCCATCGCCGCCGCGTCGGCGGTGAGGTCAAGCAGATCGTCGGCAAGCTGGAACGCCAGGCCGATGGCGGAGCCGAATTCGGCCAGCCTCTCGCGGTCGGCGACCGATGCGCCCGCCACGATGGCCCCCGCCTCGCAGGCGAAGCGGATCAGCGCGCCAGTCTTCATCGCTTGCAGCGTGATGATCCCGCGCTCGTCGGGCTTGACCCGTTCGGCCTCGAGATCGAGCGCCTGGCCGCCGACCATGCCGCCGAAGCCCGCCGCGACCGCCAGGCCACGGATCAGGTCGAGCCTCTGCGTCGGCGACAGGGTGTCCGGCCCAGACTCGTAGGCCGGATCGCCCGCGATCAGGTCGAAGGCGAAGGTCAGCAGGCCATCGCCTGCCAAAATGGCGGTCGCCTCGTCGAAAGCCTTGTGCACGGTCGGCTGGCCCCGGCGCAAATCGTCATCGTCCATCGCCGGCAGATCGTCGTGAACGAGGGAATAGCTGTGCACGCATTCGAGCGCGGCTGCGACCAGCCTTGCTTCGTGCCCTTCATGGCCGAACAGGGCGGCGGCCTCGGCGACCAGGAACGGCCGCAGCCGTTTGCCGCCGTTGAGCACGCCGTGGCGCATCGCGGCGAGCAATCTGGGCGGACGCGCGATCTCGCCCGTGCGCAGGCGCTCGTCCAGCAGGCTTTGCAGCAGTTTTTCGACGTCGAAGGCTCGCGCGGCAAGCGTCTCTTCGAATTCTGCAAGCTCATGATCGGTCATGGCCGGAGCGATGCCGCCAAAGCCGGCAGGCGTCAAGCGTCGCCCGAGAATCCCCGGCAGGACGATTGCCAGCAATCGTCCGCGCCTTTATGCGAAGGACATGGCGCGCAAGACCGTTGAACCAAGCGTGCCGACCGTCGACCCGGAGCCGGACATGGCCGCAGGAAGGGCACGGCGCCGGTCGGGGCGGCGCATCTGGCCGCGGCGGGTTTTGCTCGCCGCGATAGCGCTCGGCGTCGCGCCGCTGTTGCTGACCCTGCTCTATGTCGTGCCGTTCATCCACCCGGTCTCGACGCTGATGCTGAAGGACCTCGCGCTGCTGCGGGGTTACGATCGCCAATGGGTCGAGATCGAGGATGTCGCGCCGGTGCTGCTGCACTCGATCATCATGTCGGAAGACGGCCAGTTCTGCGGCCACAGAGGCATCGACTGGCGGGAGTTGAGCGCGGTGATCGACGACGCGATGGAGGGGGAGGCGCGGCGCGGCGCGTCGACCATCACGATGCAAACGGTCAAGAACCTCTATCTGTGGCAGCGGCCGCTCGGCAGCCTGCGCAAGGTGATCGAGATCCCCTACGCCATCTATGTGGATCTGGTGATGTCGAAGCGCCGGATCATGGAAATCTACGTCAACATCGCCGAACTCGGACCGAACATCTACGGCGTCGAGGCGGCGGCCCGCCATCATTTCGGCAAGGCCGCGAAGAACCTGTCGCGGCGCGAGGCGGCGCTGCTGACGGCGGCCCTGCCCAACCCGATCCTGCGCAACCCGGGAAAACCGTCGGCCGGCCTGCGGCGCATCGCAACCCGCATCGAGCGGCGCGCCTACGCGGCCGGCGGCTATGTCGACTGCGTCAAATAGGCTGATTTTTCGCGTCTTTGGCCTTTTTTCGCGCCGGGACTGGCCAAAGGCCGGCCGCTTGTGTATAGGCACGCGACTTTCATGAACCATGCGCCGCATGCGATGCCCGTGACCCGGGCGCTCCCGGCGCTTTGACGACCGCCCGGAGCAGGACAATGGCAGTACCGAAACGAAAGACCTCCCCTTCCAAGCGTGGCATGCGCCGCGCCGCCGACGCGCTCAAGGCCCCGACCTATGTCGAGGACAAGAATTCCGGCGAAATGCGCCGCCCGCACCATGTCGACCTGAAGACCGGCATGTATCGCGGCCGTCAGGTGCTGGAGCCCAAGGAAGCCTGATATTTCGCCACTTTGGCGGACGATGAGGCCGGCGCCTGCGCCGGCCTTTTGCGTTTCCTGATCTCGATCCGGCCTTGACGCGGCGTGGCTGCGGCGGTCTACAGGCGACACGTGCTTGGAGACCGAAAAATGCTCGGCAGTGTTCCGCTCCTGATCGTCCCCTTCATCCTCTACAATATCGGCCTGGCCGGCCTGTTCGGCGAGGGCGATCCCTGGTCGCAGGTCCTGTTCTCGGTGACCATGATGTCCGGCGGCGTCTGGTCGATGACGCTCGGCGACCTGATGATCCTGATCGGCCTGTTCTTCCTGTTCGTCGAGATCATGAAATCGACGCGCACCTCGAACGCCTCGGTCGTGGACCATCTCCTGTCGACCTTCGTCTTCGCCGCCTTCCTGATCGAGTTCCTGCTCGTGTCGGGCGCGGCGCATTCGGTCTTCTTCGCGCTGATGATGATTGCGCTGGTCGACGTGCTCGCCGGATTCTCCGTCTCGATCCGCGCCGCCGGCCGCGACGTGAATTTCCGCTGATGCGTGATTTCCAGCGTCCGGGGCGTTCGCCGGTCATCGCCGAGAACGGCATGGCGGCGACGTCGCACCCGCTGGCCACAGCCACCGCTCTGTCGGTCCTGAAGGATGGCGGGAACGCCGTCGACGCGGCGATCGCGGCGTCGGCGACGCTGACCGTGGTCGAACCGCACATGACAGGCATCGGCGGCGACTGCTTCGTCATCCTGGCCGAGCCGGATGGCTCCATCCACGGCCTCAACGGCTCGGGCCGTGCACCGGCCGGCGTCGACGCGCAATGGTATCGCGACCAGGGTCTTGCGGCGGTTCCCGAAGTCGGACCGCTGTCGATCACCGTACCCGGCGCGATCAAGGCATGGGAGACGCTTCATGAGCGTTTCGGCGAGTTGCCGTTCGAGCGCCTGTTCGCCGACGCCATCCGTTATGCTGAGGACGGGTTCGCCGTGCATGCCCGAGTCGGCTGGGATTGGGCGCGTCATGTCGAACTGCTCGCCGGCGACGAGGGCGGCTCACTTCACTATCTGGTCGGCGGTGCCGCGCCTGCGATCGGCACACGCCATCGTCAACCAGCGCTGGCGGCGACGCTACGCGCCATCGCGTCGCGCGGCGCCGGCGCATTCTATGAGGGCGAGATCGCCGCCGAGATGGCCCGCACCGTGCAGGCCAAGGGCGGCTTCCTGACCGAGGCCGATCTTGCCGGCGTCACGGCCGACTGGGTCGAGCCGATTTCCACCGGCTATCGCGGTCACGATTTGCTCGAACTGCCGCCGAACGGACAGGGCATCACGGCGCTGGTCCTGCTCAACCTGCTGAAGGAACTGGAGGCCGGAAGACTCGGTCCGGACAGCGCCGAGCGTTATCACCTGCAGATCGAGGCCGGCCGTATCGCCTATGCGGTGAGCGACCGGGAACTCGCCGATCCGGCGACGATGCGAACGGCGGTCGCGGATATCCTTAGCCGGGAAACAACCCGCGATCTGGCGCGGCTTTTCGACCCTGCCCGGCGCAGCTCGAAGATCGGGCTGCCGCCGATCCCGCGCGCGGACACGGTCTATCTGACGGTCGTGGACCGCGACCGGCGGGCCATCTCCTTCATCAACTCGACTTACGATGCCTTCGGCTCCGGCGTCGTCACGCCGAAATCCGGCGTCGCGTTGCAGAACCGTGGTGCGTGCTTCAATCTCATTGCCGGTCACCCCAACGAGATCGGGCCGGGCAAGCGGCCGCTGCACACGATCATCCCCGGCATGCTTATGAAGGACGGGCGCGCCGTCGCGCCGTTCGGCGTCATGGGCGGTGGCTACCAGCCCATGGGCCATGCGCATGTCATGTCCAACCTGCTGGACCATGGGATGGACCCGCAGGAGGCGATCGACCATCCGCGCCTGTTCTGGGACGAATACGAACACGATTTGCTGCGCGCCGAGGCGGGCATCTCGCCGGCGATCCGCGACGGGCTGGTGGCGCGCGGCCACCGCGTGACGGATGCCGTGACGCCGTTTGGCGGCGGCCAGATGATCCTGATCGACGAGGCAAACGGTTTTCTCGTCGGCGCATCCGATCCGCGCAAGGACGGCTGCGCGCTCGGCTGGTAGGCTAGGCGGCCCTTCCCGCCGACAGCCGCAGCTTCAGGTGTTTGGTCTCGCGGAAGGCCAAAATGCCTTCCGGTCCGAGCTCACGGCCGATGCCGCTCATCTTCCAGCCGCCGAAGGGCGCGTGCAGCTCGCTGGTGTCGTTGACATTGATGCCGACCGCTCCCGCTTCGATCGCCTCGGCAACGAGCCAGGCGCGGCCGAGATCGCCTGAATAGACATAGGCCGCGAGTCCGAAGGGAAGCGCATTGGCGACCCGGACGGCTTCGGCGTCATTGTCGACGATTCGGATCGCCGCCAGCGGCCCGAAGGTTTCCTCGGTCAGCGCCAGTGCGCCGTCCGGCACATCATCGACCAGCGTCGGCTCGAAGAAGAAGCCCTTCGCGTAGTCGCCGCCTTTCGCCGGTCCGCCGCCGATCAGCAGCTTGCCGCCGCGCGCGACGGCATCACCAACATGGTTCGCGACGCGCTTGCGCCCGGCATCGTTGAGCATCGGGCCGTAGGCGACGCCGGGTTCGACGCCATGGCCGAGCCTGATCTTGGCAGTCTCCGCGACAAGCGCCTCCACGAAGCGAGCATGAATGCCGCGCGACACCAGGATACGGTTCACCGCGATGCAGATCTGCCCCATGTTGGAGAAGGAGCGGCGGGCCGCTGCGGCGGCCGCTTCCTGCGGGTCGGCATCGTCCAGCACGACGAAGGGGCATTGCCCGCCAAGTTCCAGCGACAGCCGCTTCAGCGTGCCGGCGGCGGCGCGCATGATCGACTGGCCAGCCGGCACGGAGGCGGTGGCGGTGATCATGCGGATGCCGGGGTGTTCCGCCAGCGCCGCGCCGACATCCGGTCCGGTTCCCGGAATGTCGTTCAGCACGCCCGCCGGCAGGCCGGCATCGACGAAGCACTGCACCACCATGCCGATGGCCAGCGGCGTCTCGTGCGGCGGCTTGACGACCAGCGTGCAGCCGGCGGCGAGCACCGGCGCCACCTTCCAGGCGTAGAGATCGACCGGATAATTCCACGGCACGATGCCGCCGACGACGCCGACCGGCGACGTGGTCACGAGGTTGCGGATGTCCGGCCGCGAGGCGGGCCGGATCGAGCCGCCGATCCGGCGCCCTTCCTCGGCGTAGTAGTGAAACACCTCGACTCCGAAGAGGATTTCCTTCTTCGCGTCGGGAATGGGTTTGCCCTGCTCGCGCGTCAGCATTTCGGCGATGAACTCGACCCGCTCGGCGATCAGGTCTGCCGCCCGGTGAAGGACTCTCGCACGCTCGTCGGCATGGGTGCTGGCCCAGCCGGCCAGGGCGCGCTCGGCCGCCGCGATGGCCCGGTCGACATCGGCCCGGGAGGCGATTGCGCTCGAGCCGACCTGGTCGCCGGTCGCGGGGTCCTTGATGATCAGCCGCTCGCCGGCGGCCGCGTCGCGCCACTTCCCATCGATGAAGAGGTTGCGGTCCATCGGCTTCACCGCGCTTTCAACCTGCGCCAGAGCTGCTCGTAGTTCTCGTCGTTCTGACGGTTGGCGGCTTCCTTGCCGGCGGTGTTGGGGCTGACCATCACATGCGGCTGGATGCCTTGCTGGACGAGCTTCTCGGCGGTGGCGGACACGATGGCGTGGGCGACGGCGATGGTGACGCTGGTCGAGCTGGCGCCGACGGGAGAGTCGAGGCCGTCGATCTTCAGCGACGCGTCGGCAAGCGGAATGCCGGTATCGATGACCACGTCGGCGACCTCGAACAGGCGCTTGCCCGAAGAATGCCGCGATTTGGTCGCCGACGAATGCGGCAGCGACGTCACGCCGATCAGGGCGATGCCGCGCTCCTTGCATTCGAGCGCGATGTCGAGAATCACGGCGTTGATGCCCGAGTGCGAGAACAGGATCATCGTGTCGGCCGGGTCGAGCTGGTGCGACCGCAGAATCGCTCTGCCATAGCCTTCCTGCGCATGGATGAAGCGGTATTGCCGAGCGCCCATATCGCCCCAGACATGGTGGAACGAGATCATCGTGCTTTCGACGATCGGTCGGAAGCCGACGATGGTGCCCGTGCGCGGGAAGCTCTCCAGCGCCGGCAGTGCGCCATGGCCGGTGCCGAAGGTGAAGACGAGCTTTTCGGCGGCGATGCTTTTGGCGCACAGCTCGGCCGCCTTCTCGATCGAGGCGGCCTGGGTGGCGCGAACGCGTTCGAGGCGTTCGGCGAGGGTGGAGAAATATCGGTCGATCAGTGACGTCATTGGCGTTCTCCGTCTGGTCCGGTCAGGCCGGCGTTGCGGTGATGGCGTCGAGCGCCACGTCGAACAGTTCGGCCTCGGCGACCGCCATCGCGTCGTCGCCGATCTTCTGCTGGGTGAAGGCGTCGACGGTCGCGACGCAGAGCGTCGACGCGCGAGCGCCCAGGACCCGCGCCGCCACGAGCAGCGCGGAGGTCTCCATGTCGGTGCCGATCAGGCCCATGGCCTCGATCTTCTTCTTCAGCTCGCCGATCATCTCGCGGCGTTCGCCCGACAGGCCGAACATGTCGGTGTAGAAGCCGTCCCAGGTACCGTAGATGCCCGCATGCCAGGGCCGCTTCGTCTGTGCGAGCCGGCTGCGCAAGGCCGTGTTCAAGGCAAAGTCGGCGATGGCGGGAAAGCCGAGCGGCGCATAGCTGTTCGACGTGCCGTCGGCGCGCAGCGCGCCGTCCGCCAGCACGAAATCGCCGAGCTTCGCCGGCGGCACGGCCATCGCCGTGCCGATGCGCAGGAAGCGGCGGATGCCGAGCGCGAACAGTTCGTGCAACACGATGGTGGCGATCGGCGCGCCCATGCCGAAGGCGCTGACGGTCACGCGCTGGCCGGCATGCGTGCCGGTGATGGTGCGCAGGCCGCGGTTTTCCGCGACACGGTGAACGTCCGTCATGCGAAGCGCGATGCGGTCGACGCGCGCCGGATCGCCGATGAGGATCGCCGCCTCCCCGACCTCGTCGCGGGCAGCCCCGATATACCAGGCACTCGCCGCCGTTTCGTCCTGTCTTGCCATAACATTCATTCCATTGGTCTTGTGGTGCGCGGCTCGAGCACCGCATGGGCGGCGGCATGACCCGCCTGAAGGATCGCGACCGGATCGGCCTCGCCCTTGACGATCGCGGCCAGCGCGCCGCCGGCGAAACTATCGCCGGCCCCGGTGGGATCGGAAAGCACGAGTCCCGCCGCGGCGGCGAACCATTCGCGTCCGTCGCGGATCAGCATCGCGCCGAGGCTGCCGCGCGTTTCGATCAGGATCTGTCCGGCGCGCAGCGGCTTGCCGGCCAGGGCCTCCTCCACGAAGGCGCGCTCGGCCTGGCTACAGAAGATGAGGTCGGATCGGGACGCCATACGCTCGGCAAGGGCCGGCGGCATCGCGCGCGGATCGTGTTTCACGACCCAGCAAAGCCTCGCGCCGGCCGACATGGCTGCGAGCGCCGCTTCGGTGGCGGCTGCCGGGCCGATGGTGACGCACAGCCAGTCGGCCGCGCCGATCAGCGTCGCCTGCGGCACGGTCAAGCCGGGCGCGTCCGACAGGCCGGGATCGTAGAGGCAGGCGCAGCCGCCGTCGGGCAGGTAGGCCATGATCGCGGCCGGCGTGCGGCTTCCGGATATGACCGCGATGCCGGCGTCCGAAATGCCGCGCGCCGCCAGTTGCGTGCGATAGATCTCGCCGTCCGTGTCCGCGCCGATCCAGCTTATGGGAAAGGCGTTGGCCACGCCGTTGGCGACCAGCGCGCCAGCTACATAGGAAGGACTTCCGCCCAGGCGCGGCCAAGCGCCGTCCGGGCGGTCGAGGATCGTCGTCGTGCGGCCGGCCTTCGGCGCGCCGTCGAGCATGGCGACGTGGTCGAGGCTGGCATAGCCGATGACGGCGACACGGCTCATGCGAGCATGTCCAGCGCCTCGCGGAGCGGGACGACACGACCTATGTAGCGGTCGATGTCCTCCAGCGATGCTTCGGCGAGATGCGGCCGGTTGGAATTCGTGGCCTCGCGCGCGATGACCGGCTCGAAGCCGTTGGCGAAAGCGTCCTGCGCGGTGGCGCGGATGCAGACATTGGTCTTGACGCCCGCGATGATCACGCGGCTGACGCGCTGCTCGGTCAGGAACAGCGCGAGGTCGGTCGCGAAGAAGGCGCTGAAGCGCCGCTTCGTGACCACCGTCTCGTTCGGGAGTTTCGGGCGGAAATCCTCGAAGAAGGCCTGGTCGTCGGCCTCTTCGAGATGATGCACCGGCAGCTTGCGCCATTCGAAATCGTCGAAGGGTTCGGGTCGGTGCTTCTCGACCGCGTGCACGATCACCGCTCCGGATTTGCGCGCTGCGTCGAGCAATGCCTGCATCGCCGGGATGACCTCGACGACCTTGTCGTAATAGTTCGGGAAACCCGGCTTGAAGAAGGAATTGATGACGTCGACGAGAATCAGCGCCGTCTTCGTTTTGTCGCTCATGATCAGGTTCCCTTGGCGCGCGAGCGCCGCACCGCCAGCGCCATCACGGTCAGCACGACGATGACCATCGCGTAAGGCAGCGTCTGCACGAGTTCGGCGGGGATGCCGCGCCCCTGGAGCCGGATCTGGAAGGCGTCGAAGAAGCCGAACAGCAGCGCACAGGCGGCGGTGAGCCATGGCCGGTTGCGGCCGAAATAGAAGGCGGCGAGCGCGATGAAGCCGCGGCCGGCTGTGATGCCCTCGTTGAAGATGCCGACGACGCCGATCGACAGATAGGCGCCGGCCAGCCCCGCCATCAGGCCGGCGAAGACGGTGGAGGCGTCGCGCAATGTCAGCGGGCTCAAGCCCAGCGCCCGCGCCGCCTGCGGCGCAGCCCCGGCGGCGCGCAGGCGCAGACCGAGGCGGGTGCGCTTCAGAACCCAGACCGTCAGCGGCACCAGCAGCCACGCCGCCCAGGTGAGCGGATCATGGCCGGACAGCAGCGCGCCGAGGACGGGTATGTCCTGGATGACCGGAATGTCCAGGCGCGGCAGGCGTGCGACGTCGGGCAGGTTGAGCGTGCCGGAGCTGCCATAGGTCGTCTTGAGGAAGAAGCGCACCAGCCCGGCGACGGCGATGTTGAAGCCGAGGCCGACGATGATCTCGTTGGCGTCGAGGCGCGTCACGGTCAGCGACATCAGCAGGCCGAGCACGCCGCCGACGATGGCAGCCGCGACGAGCGCGGCGAACCAGCTTCCAGTGCCGGCTGCGACGATCAGGCCGATCAGCGCGCCGGCGAGCATCATGGAATCGAGGCCGATATTGACGAGGCCGGCGACGCGGTTGACCAAGCCGCCCAGCGCCGCCAGCAGCACGGGCGTCGTCATGATCACGGCGGCGTGGATGATGTTGTCGATCATGCGCGACGCCTCCGCGCGAAGATCCAGCCGAAGCGGGCGACGGCGAAGATCATCACCATGCCCTGCAGGATGTTGACGATCTCGATCGGCACGTCGCTGAACAACTGGATCGTCGCGCCCGATGTCGTCAGCGCGCCGAACAGGATCGCGGCGAGCAAAATGCCGATGGCCGAACCGCGTCCGAGCAGCGCCACCGCGATGCCGGTGAAGCCGTAGCCCGGCGAGAAGCCGGAGACGAAGCGGCCGACCGTGCCCAGCGCATGGATGCCGCCGGCGATGCCGCCGATCGCGCCCGAGATCAGCATCATGCGGATGATCAGCGACGGCACGTCGATGCCCGACGCGGTGGCGAAGCGCGGGTTCATGCCGGCGATGCGCGTCTCGTAGCCGAGCGCCGTGCGGTTGCTCCACCACCAGTAAAGGATGAGCAGGGCGATCGCGATCAGGAATCCGGCATTCAGCGTCGAGGGTGGCATCAGCTTCGGCAGGCGTGCAGCTTCGGCCACCATCGGCGTCGCGGAATTGGCCGAGCCCGGCGCGAGCAGCGGGCCGTTGACCAGATAGGCGGTCAGGCTGATCGCGATGAAGTTCAGCATCAGCGTGGTGACGACCTCGTCGACATCCAGTCGCGCCTTGAGAATGCCGGGAACCAGCATCCATAGCGCACCGACGATCACGGCGGCGGCGAGCGCGAACGGCACGAGAACGACGGCCGGCAGGCCGGTGAAGCTGAAGCCGACCCAAGCGGCGGCAAGGCCGCCGACGAAGACGCAGCCCTCGACGCCGACATTGAACGCGCCCGCGCGGAAGGCGGCGGCCGTCGCCAGCCCCGTCAGGATCAGCGGCGTGGATGCCGCCAGCGTCGCTGCGATGCGCCTGGTTCCACCGAAGGATTCGACCGCCAGCAGCCAGTAGACCTCGAACGGATTGTGGCCGGCGATCACCAGCACGACACCCGCCGCGACGAGCGCCAGCAGCAGCGGCGTCAAGGTCTCGGCAAGGCTCGTCCAGCGTATGCGCGATGGCGGAGCAGGAAGGGCGGCGGTCTGGTCGCTCATGCGCGGCCTCCGCCCAGCATCAGCCGTCCGATCTGTTCGATGCCGGCGGAACCGCGCGTCGCCTCGCCGGTGACCCTGCCGTCATAGAGCACGACGATACGGTCCGAGAGCGTGATCAATTCGTCCAGCTCTTCCGAGATCAGCAGCACCGCGCCGCCGCGGTCGCGGAAGTCGATCAGGCACTGGTGGATGAAGGCGATGCCGCGAATGTCGACGCCGCGCGTCGGCTGGCAGGCGAGCATGAATTTCGGATCGCCGTCGAGCTCGCGCGCCACAGCCACCTTCTGCTGGTTGCCGCCGGACAGGCTGGAGGCGGGCAGCGCCGATGAGGCGCGCTTGACGAGATAACGGTCGAGCAGCGCCTCGACATGCTGGCGGATGGCGCCGCGCCTCAGCACGCCGCGCCGGCAAAGGTCGGCGCGGCGGTGATGGCCGGCGATGGCATTGTCGGCGATCGGCGCGGCAAGGCAGAGCCCTTCGGCGGCGCGGTCGGGCGACAGGTAGCTCAGGCCGAGCGCGCGGCGGCGCGCAAGGTCGAGGCCGGTTATGTCAACTCCGGCGAGCGTGATGCGCCCGGCTGAAACACGGCCGAGTCCGATCAGCGCGGCGGCCAGTTCGTCCTGGCCGTTGCCGGCGACGCCGGCGATGCCGACGATCTCGCCCTTGCGCACCCCAAGGCTCATACCCGACAGGCCGACGCGGCCGCGCGCGTCATGCGCCGTCAGGCCGTCCACGGACAGTACGGTTTCGCCGACTGTTCCCGTGCGCGGTTCCGTCCTGGCCAAAATCTCGCCGATCATCAGCCGCGCCAGTTCCGGCTTGTCGGCCTCGCCGCGCGGCAGGCTGGCGACGACCTTGCCGTTGCGCAGCACGGTGATCTGGTCGGCCAGCGCCAGAACCTCGTCCAGCTTGTGGCTGATGAAGAGGATGGTGCGGCCCTCGTCGCGCAGCTTCTTCAAGAGCGCGATCAGTTCCCTCACCTGCGCCGGCGCCAGCACCGCCGTGGGCTCGTCAAGGATCAGCACATCGGCGCCGCGGTAAAGCAGGCGCAGGATCTCCACGATCTGGCGGACATGGATGGGCGCATCTTCTTCCGGCGTGTCCCAGTCGAGCTTGACGCCGGCCTGCCGTTCGAGATCGCGGGCGGCCTCCAGCGCCTTGGCACGGTCGATCGTGCCGAACGCACCCGCCGGCTCATGCGCGAGCACGAGGTTTTCCAGCAGCGTCAGCCCCGGCACGAGCATGAACTCCTGATGCACCATGCCGACGCCTTTTTCGAACGCGTCAGCCGGGCCGAGAAACACCGTCGGCGCACCGTCGATGATAACGACGCCCTCGTCGGGCCGGTCCATGCCCTGCAGGATGCGCATCAAAGTGGACTTGCCCGCGCCGTTGCCGCCCACGATTGCGTGGATCGACCCGCGTGTGGCGCGGAAGTCGATCCGGTCATTGGCGACCAGTGCGCCGAAGCGGCGGGTGACGCCCTGCGCCCCCAGCCGGATCGACGGATCGAGCGAAGCGGACATGTCGCCGACGATGCCCGGTTACTTCAGGTAGTCCGGATAGCCCTGGTCGACGACGTTCCAGACCTTGATCTGGCCCGACAGAATGCCCTGCTTTGCCGCCTCGACCTTTTCGAGAATGGCCGCCGGGATCAGGTCCTTGGTGTGCTTCATGTCCGACAGGCCGACGCCATTCTCCTTCAGGCCGAAGGTGACAGTCTTGCCGCCCGGAAACTTGTCGGCCTTGTAGTCGGCGACGACGGCTTCGATCGCCACGTCGGTGCGCTTGATCATGCTGGTGAGAACCGAACCCGGAGCGATGCCGTCCTGATCGGTATCGACGCCGATCGCGTAACGCCCGGCTTCCTTCGCCGCCTGGATCACGCCCATGCCGGTGCCGCCGGCGATCTGGTAGACGATGTCCGCGCCTTCCTCGAACATCGCCTTGGTCATCTGAAGGCCGATCGCCGGATCGCCGAAATTGTTGGAATAGGCGACTTTCACCTGGACGTCCGGATTGGCGGCCTTGGCGCCTTCGATATAGCCGGCGATGAACTTGTCGATGCCGGCCGATTTGGTGCCGCCGATGACGCCGATGATCGGTTCGGCATTGATGCCCTTGATCGACGTGTCGGTGGTCACGAGCGCCGCCAGCGTACCGGCGAGATAGGAGCCTTCCTGTTCCTGGAACAGGACGGAGGCGATGTTCGCGCCCGGCTGCACCTGGTTCAGGATCACATAATTGGTGTCGGCATAATCCTTCGCGACTTCGACCATCGGCTCGCCATGCGAATATTCGAGGTCGACGATCAGGCCGAAGCCGGCGTCGGAGGCGCGGCGCAGAATGTCGGCCGCCTGCGCGACGACGTCCTTGGATTCCACCGGCTTGCCCTCGATGCCGGCGGCGGCGACCGCCTTCTGGAAGCCGGCATAGGCGAGATCGTTGTAGGACTGGTCGCCGAGACCGCCCTGCGCGATGATGATGGCCGCCGGCTTGTCAGCCGCCGTCGCGGGCGCCGCCCCAAGGGCCGAGACGAGGGCCAAGGTGGCCGCGCCGAATGTCGTTGTCGTTTTCACTGCTGTTTTCCTCCGATTGGATCAGTTTGCTCTGGTGTTGGCGCACGAGGCGGGCCTCGTACGAATAGCGGCGCGCGTCATAGATGGCCTCGACGGCGTCGAGCGTCGTGCCGTCGGCGGCGAAGGAATGGCGGGTGACCGCGACGACGACGGCGGCGGCGGCGAGCTTGAGCCGGGCGCGGTCGTCGTCGCTTGCGAGACAGGCGACGAGCCGCTCCTCGGCATGGCTCACCTGCAGTCCATTGCGCTCGAGGAAGCCGTAGAGCGAGAAGTCGGCGGTGCGCATCGCCGCTTCCGTCAGGCCGATCCGGTCCATCAGGTCGGCAGAGAGAATGGACCGATGCCGGGCGACGGCATGCCCGTCCACGAAGCGCAGCCGGTCGACCAGAATGAGCCGGCTTGCTTCCGGATAGGGAAGCCCCGGCCGCCACTCCGTCGGCCCGAATGACAGCAGGCGGTGGGACGCCTTGTGGCCGGCAGCCTGGACCGCCTCGGTGAAGCTCAGCAGATAGCCCGGCGCGCGACGCAGGGGCGCCTCGGCGACGAAGGTGCCGCTGCCCTGCTTGCGGACGATCAGGCCCTCGTCAACGAGCTGCTCTACGGCCTTGGAAACGGTGAAGCGGCTGACGCCCCAGTCCTTCGCGAGCTTCGGTTCGCTGGGGATGCGGCTGCCGCTGTCCAGTTCGCCGACCCTGGCCCGCAGGCTGTCGGCGATCTGGACATAGAGCGGATCCGTGCGCGGATTGGCTTTCGGGCTCATGGGTCGACCAAAGTTGTCCAGTCAACTGTACAGGCTTTGATTGAAAGCACAAGTCCCCGCTCGCCATGCGGGTTGCACGCATAATCATAGGGGGCGGAACGGGAGCCGGCGTTCAGCTCAATGGCAGCGCCGGCCAGTCGTCGGCGATCCTGCTGTTCGAGAAGACCCGGATCGAACCGAACTGCTGCAGCACGAATTCGCTCTGGGTCGGGCGCAGGAAAGCATAGTCGTCGACGGCCGCCGGCCTGTCCGGCGGCAGTTCGAAAAATTGCTGGTTGGTGGAAAAGCCGATCGTGCCGTTGGCCTTCATGCCCGACGGAAAGACCGGCTTCGCCATCCATTTGCCGCCATAGATGTAGCAGCCGCGGCGCGGCAGAAGGCCGAGTTTCTGCGCGAAACGCGACCGCGCATCGAGGCCCGGCAGTTGCACGTCGACCACCTTGAGGATGGGCGTGGCGATGAAGACGGCGGGCCGCAGCGCATCGAGGCTCGGCACGTCGAAATCCGTCGGCTTGACGAAGGCGGACCCCATCGAGAGCTCGTTGGCGCCGACGTAACGGTCATAGAGCAGGGCCGTGCTGCTGCCGCCGAGGTTGAGGATGTCGCGCTGGTCCGGTCCGAGCATGGCGACGAACTGCCGGAACAGGCTGACCGCCTTGCGCCGTGCGGCCCCGGGGCCGCCGAACAGTTTCGGGATGTGGCCGATATGCGCCTCGTAGGCCATCACGCCGCGACAGCGCAGTTTCGGATGCCCGTCCAATCTGGCCAGGCATTCCGCCAGCGCTTCCGGGGTGGCGAGGCCGCCGCGGTGAAGCCCGATATCGACCTCGAAGCAGATATCGAATTGAAGGCCGGCCGCATCCGCCAGCGCGGCATACTGGGCGAGCCGCTCCGGCGTATCGATCAGCCAGGTGATGCGCGCGGCGGCATCGGCGCCGCCCTGGTCGAGAATCCGGCGCGCGAGGTCGACTGGCATCGGCTTGCCGAAGAGCAGCCTGGCCGTCGGGAGATCGCGCAGGACCGCGAGCGTGACAGGCGCATGGAAGGTCATCACGAGATCGGCGCCGAAGGCGTCGCGCACATGCCGGATCAGCGGCAGGCAGGGCAGGGACTTGTCGACCAGCCGGAGCGCCGCGCCGACCGGCAGGCCCGCCTTCACCGCGGCGATGTTCTGGTCCAGCCGGTCGAGGTCTAGCACCAGGCAAGGCTGGTGGATGTGCGCCTCGCGAAGCGCCGTCGTCAGCCGCCGGAAATAGTCAGTGTCGGTCACGCGTCGATCCCGAACAGTTTGGCGATGTAGGGTGATACGAAGCGGTTGTCCGGGTCGAGGTCGCGCCGCACGGCCATTGCATCCTTGAAGCGCGGATAGCTTGCCTCCAGATCCTTGCCGGTCAGGCTGTTCATCTTGCCCCAGTGCGGACGCCCGCCATATTTGCGGAAGATCGGCTCCATCGCGTTGAAATAGGGCAAGGGGTCGGCGCCCGCCTGATGATGGATCGCGATCGAGGCGGTCGCGCGCTTGTGGAAGGGGCTGAGCCAGGCGTCGTCAGGCGCAACGACACGCACCTCGATCGGGAAGTAGACATAGGCGAAGCGGGATTCCAGCAGGGCGATGATCTCGGCCAGCGCCTTCGGACCCTCCTCGATCGGCAGATGATATTCCATCTCGTTGAAACGCACATTGCGTTCCGACGGATAGACGTTCAGCCAGTCGGCGACGTAGTCCTCATGCGCGACGCCGGCAATGGCGCGCTTGAGGATCGCCTTGCGCAGCCACGGCGCCCAGCCGGTGAATTTCTGCACCCTGGCGAGCGTTGCGACCGCATCATTGTCCTCATCGGGCGGACGCACGCTCGGAGCTGCGTCGGAGAGGTCCGACGCGACGAACAGCGCCATGCGCGAAAAGGGTATGTAGAAGAATTCGGCGGAACGATGCGCCGTCATCATCGTGTCGAACTGGCCGATCATCTCCTCGATCGGCAAGGTCCAGCGCCGGCGGCGGAGCTTGTAGCTGGGGACGTTGCGGATCGTCACTTCCGTCACCGCGCCAAACGCGCCGAGACCCGGAACGACGGCCAGCAAATCGTCGGCATTCTTCGCCCGCGAGAACTCGCGCACCTGGCCCCGGCCATCGACGATCTGAACCGCCTCGAGTTGGGTGTGATAAGCGCCGAGCGTCACGCCCGATCCATGCGTCGCCGTGCCGAGCGCGCCGCCGAACGCCTGCTTGTCGATGTCCCCCATGTTCGGGAAAGCCTGCCCGACATCGTACATCGCCTTGGCCATCGTGCCGATCTTGGCGCCGGCGCCCGCGGTGACGGTCAACGCGCCCGCATCGTAATTCTTTATCCCGTCGAACCGGTCGAGCGAGACGATCGTCCCATCGCTCTTCACCAGCGGGGTGAACGAATGCCCGGTGCCGACGAAGCGCACGGGCCCCGGCGCGGTGCGGATGATGCCGCCAAGCTCGTTCAGGTCCGCCGGTTCGGACCGCCGCTGCGGCGACGACGACAGATAGCCCGACCAGTTTTGCCAATGCTGCGTCATCAGATTTCTCCCGAACCGCGGCGCGCGACCGCCATGAACAGCGCGAGCAGGACAACGGAAACGAGGATCGCGCCGAGCGCGAACCACACCACCCCGCTCACGTCGTCGCCGGCTATGAACAGGGAGCCGAGGATCGGCCCGATCGCGGCGCCGAGCAGGTTGGCCGCCGGCACCAGCGTCGCGGTGGCGCGCGTCTTGTCCGCCGCGACCGCCATGCCGACCTGGCAGGGGATGACGAACAGCCAGACAAATCCGATCGCCAGCGCCGCTGCCCAGAATGCTCCGGATGACGGGCCTGACAGGATGACCGCCACGGCCGCGAGCGAGATGACGGCGCAGATCGCGATGCCGACGCCGTAGGGCAGTCGATCGGCGGCCCAGGTGGATGAGATCGCCCCGATGATCTGGGCGACCAGCGCCGCCGACACGATTGTCCCGACCGTCGCCGCATCGATGCCCGATCGCGCGCCGATCGGCTCGAGGAAAGCCCAGATCGCGCCGATGAACAGGAAGAACACGAAGATCGACAGGAGCGCCAGGATGGACCGCGCGGTGAATACGCCGTCGAGGGAATTCTGCGCCTTGGGCAGCGGCTCGTAGCCGACGGGCGCCATCGGCGCGACCGCGACCGATGCGGCCGCGACGATCGCCATCGCGACGAACACGCCTGCCGAGCCCCAGACAGGCAGAACCCAGAGCGCCAGGATCAAGGCGAGCACGGCCTGCAACAGGGTTTGCGCCATGACGAAATAGCCGCCGAGGCGCTGGGCATGAGACGAGCGCGCGACGAGCTCGATGGAAAACACGACGAGCGCGCCTTCCACCAGCCCGGCGATCCCTCGCAGGGCAAGGTAGGCGCCGAGAGTCGAGACAAGCGCGCTCGCGACATTGAGCACGGCGAGGACCAGAAGAAGGATGGTCGCCTTGGTCCTGACGCCTCGCCTTATGCCGAAGACGTTGCCGAGCGTGGAGCCGATCGCGATGGCGATGATCTCGCAGGTGGCGATCAGCGCCAGCCCGTCGAAATCCACTTTGCCTTCGGTGAACATTGCGCCGAGCAGGATCGGCTGCAGGCCCAGCACCAGCAATCCGACCGAACCCAGCCAGAGCGCGGCCGGTACTTCCTGTCGCGAAAAGGAGCCGGCGAGCCAGGCGGCCGGTGTGCGAGCTGCAATGTCCTGTGAAGCCATATCGACCCTCCCTGACCAAACGGCAAAACGTGACTATCTGTCACTTTTAAAAAACATGACACTTGATCATATCTTCTGTCAAGCGTAGAACCGCAGCATGGATCAGCCGCACAATGCCGCCGGCGAACACGCCGCCTTCGAGGCCGACATGCGCCGCCGGCCGCAGCAGGCGCGCTCGCGCCAGAAGGTGGATGCGATCCTCGAAGCGGCGACCGCGCTGATCGGGGAGAAGGGGATCGACGCCGTATCGATGCGCGACATCGCGCGCGCCACGGACATGTCTCTTTCGGTGATCTATCAATATTTCCCGAACAAGTCGGCGATCCTGGAGCAGCTTTTCGCCGTCTTCGCCACCGGCACGCGGGCGCATACCGCCGCCGTGGCGGCGACCATCGCCGGGCCTGCCGATTTCATCGAGGCGATCGAGGGCTTGCTGACCGACTATTACGAGGCCCTTCGCCGGCAGCCCGCCAAGGCCGATGTGATCAATGCCGTCATCGCCGACAAGAAGCTGGCCCATCTCGATGTCGAGGATAGCCGCTGGCACGCCACCACGCTGTGCGACGCCATCGAAGACGCCGTCCGGCCGGCGCGGCGCGAGGAGTTGCGCCGGCTCGTCTTCATGCTGAATCATCTGATCGGCGGGCTGATGCGGCTGCTGCTGAGCGTCGACGACGCCGAAGCGCGCCGCATGCTGGACGACTACAAGACGCTGGCGCGCCGCCAACTCGAGGATATTCTGGCTTAGCGAGACGCCGCACCGGGGAGGAGCAGGTGGAACATTTCGATGCGATCGTTGTCGGCGGAGGACTGGCCGGCCTTGTCGCGGCGGCCGAGCTTGGCGATGCCGGCAAACGCACGCTGATCCTCGAACAGGAGGGCGGCGACTATCTCGGTGGCCAGGCGTTCTGGTCGCTCGGCGGCCTGTTTCTCGTGAACACGCCCGAGCAGCGGCGCTTGCGCATCCGGGACAGCCGCGACCTGGCCTGGCAGGACTGGCAGGGCTCCGCGCAGTTCGATCGGCCGGAGGACGAATGGCCCCGCAAGGTGGCCGAAGCCTATGTCGATTTCGCCGCCGGCGAGATGCGGCCCTGGCTCCATGCCATGGGCATGCGCTGGTGGCCGGTCGTCGGTTGGGCCGAACGCGGCGGCGCGCTGGCGCATGGCCACGGCAATTCGGTGCCGCGTTTCCATCTGACCTGGGGCACAGGACCCGGTGTCGTCGCGCCCTTCGAACGCCGCGTGCGCGAGCACGTCGCCAAGGGTCTCACCGTCCTGAAGTTCCGCCATCGCGTCTCGAAGCTCTCCAAGACCAAAGGCGCGGTCACCGGCGTTTCCGGCGACATCCTCGAACCGACCAATGTCGCGCGCGGCCAGCAATCCGGCCGCGAGATCGTCGGCGATTTCGAGTTCGCCGCCGACAATGTGCTGGTCACGTCGGGCGGCATCGGCGGCGACCATGAGCTGGTGCGAAAGGTCTGGCCGACGGACCGCCTCGGACCCGCGCCGAAATCCATGGTGGCCGGCGTGCCGCATCACGTCGACGGACGCATGATCGGCATCAGCCAGAAGGCCGGCGCCGGCGTCATCAATGCCGACCGCATGTGGCACTATGTGGAAGGCGTGAAGAACTGGGATCCGATCTGGCCGAACCACGGCATCCGCATCCTGTCCGCGCCCTCGCCCATGTGGTTCGACGCCAATGGCGTCCGCCTCGAAGCGCCGTTCTTCCCGTCCTACGATTCACTCGGCACGCTCAAGCGCGTGCTCTCGACCGGCAAGGACTATTCCTGGTTCGTGCTGACCGCGAAGATGGCGGCGAAGGAATTCGTGCTCTCCGGCTCGGAGCAGAACCTCGACTTCACCGGCAAGGACTGGCGCGCCGTGCTGAAGAACCGGCGCGGCGGCAAGGCCCCGCCCTCGGTGCGCGCCTTCCTCGACCGCGGCGAGGACTTCATCACCCGCGACAACCTTCGCGACCTCGTCTCGGCGATGAACGCGCTGACCGGCGACGGCCTGATCGACCATAGCGAGCTACTTCGCCAGATCGAGGCGCGCGACCGTGAGGTCGAGCACGAATACTCCAAGGACGCGCAGATCCAGGGCATCCGCAATGGCCGCCGTTATCTCGGCGACAAGATCTTCCGCGTGACCAAGCCGCACAGGATACTCGATCCGGCCAATGGCCCGCTGATCGCCATCCGCCTGCATATCCTGACGCGCAAGACGCTGGGCGGCCTGCACACCAATCTCGACGGGCAGGTGCTGGACAAGTCAGGCAGCCCGATTCCCGGTCTCTATGCCGCCGGCGAGGTCGCCGGCGGCGGAGGCGGCGGCTATCATGGCTACAACGCGCTGGAAGGCACCTTCCTCGGCAGTTGCATCTTCTCGGGCCGCAACGCCGGCCGGCACGCCGCAAAACGCTGACAGGAGATTTGTCATGAACGCTCAGACGAAATCCGCCGAGCCCGTTTGGGCGCAGGACTTGAATGTCGCCCTCGCCGAACTCGACGCTGCGAAGACCGCGTGGGCGCGCACCACCAACGAGGAGCGCGTCGCGCTGCTGAACCGGATCGCCGACGACACGCTCGACGTGGCCGAGGCCTGGGCGAAGACCGCGGCGCGCAAGAAGGGCATCCCGTCCGGCTCGCCGCTCGAAGGCGAGGAATGGCTGGCCGGACCGGCGCCCCTCATCAATGGCTGCCGCTATCTCGCCGACACGATCTCGCGGATGGACGGCAAGGTTTTTCTCAAGGACGTGCCCTTGCGCGAATTGCCGAACGGGCAGCTCGCCGCGACGGTGGTCTCCAATTCTGTCTGGGACAAGCTGCTGTTCGCCGGGGTGAAGGCCGAAGTGTGGATGCAGCCGGACGTGACGCGCGCCAACCTCGCGGCGCACACGGCCTCCGCCTATGACACGCCGCGCGAGGCGCGGCACGGCAAGGTCGCGCTGATCCTCGGCGCGGGCAACGTCTCGTCCATCGCGCCGCTCGACTGTTTCCAGAAACTGTTCTGCGAGCATCAGGTCGTGCTGCTCAAGCTCAACCCGGTCAACGACTACATGATCGATTTCCTGCGGCCGGCGCTCCGCTCGCTGATCGAGTTCGGCGCGTTGCGCATCGTTCGCGGCGGCGCCGATGTCGGCGCCTTCCTGACCGACCATCCGCTGGTCGAGGAAATCCACATAACCGGCGCGCAGACCTCGCATGACGCGATCGTATGGGGCGTCGGCGCGGCGGGCGAAAAGAACAAGGCCGCCGGCACGCCGCGCAACACGCGTCACATCACCTCCGAGCTCGGCGGCGTCGGTCCGACCATCGTCGTGCCCGGGCCCTGGTCGCAATCCGACCTCGACCGGCAGGGCGAGCTGATCGCCACGCAGAAGCTCAACAATTCGGGCTTCAACTGCATCGCCTGCCAGATGCTCGTCCTGCCGGAGAGCTGGGTGCAGTCGGAATCCCTGCTGACATCCGTCGGCAAGGCGATGAAGGCCGCGCCGCCGCGGCCTCTTTATTATCCGGGTGCGGAACAGCGCATGGCCGCCTTCGCCGAACATGCCGGCAATTCCGCAACGCAATTCGACCGCGACGGCGCGCCGGCCTGCATCGTCGTGCCGTTCGACCGGACCGGCGACCGCTATTTCGAGAATGCGGAAGTGTTCGCGCCGGCGATGAGCGTCGTGCGCATCGAGGGCGACGACCCGGAAACCTTCCTGCGCAACGCCATCGATTACTGCAACCGCGAGCTTCACGGCACGCTCGGGGCCAACATCGTCATCCATCCGAAGACGATCAAGGCGATCGGCCGCAAGCGGTTCGAGGAACTGGTGATCGGCCTGAAATACGGCTCGATCGCGATCAACGCATGGACCGGGCTGATCTTCGGCCTCGTCAAGCCGACCTGGGGCGCGTTCCCGGGCCATACGCTGGAGGACGTCCAGAGCGGCATCGGCTTCGTGCACAACACCTACATGTTCGACCGCGCCCAGCGCACCGTGCTGGAGCAGCCGTTCCGGACCTTCCCGAAGCCGCCATGGTTCGTGACGCATCGCAACGTCGCGGCCGTTGGTCGGCTGATCACGGCGTTCAACCACAGGCCATCGGTCGGCAAGATGCTGCGGGTGGCCTGGGCCGCGATACGCGGGTGATGTTCCGTAGCCGGCTCGACTAGCTCAGCGAGTCGAGCTTGCGCTGCATCGCAGCGATCTGTTCCTTCAGATCGGAGATATCGTCCGACTTGGTCGGCTTCTCGGCCTTTTCCGCCTTCTTCTCCGGCTCGGGAGCAGGCTGCTGGACGCTCGTCGCCGCGCCGGGGAACGGCGTGAACATACGCATCGCGTTCTGGAACATTTCCATGTTGCGCCGGCCCTGCTCCTCCAGCGCCTTCAGCGAGGTCGGTACGTTCATGATGTCGATCGGGTTCTTGCCGAACGTTTCCTTCATCTGCGCGCGGAAGCGTTCCTGCTCCTTGGAGAAAGCGACCATGGACTGTTCCAGGAAGCTCGGCACGATCGCCTGCATCTGGTCGCCGTAGAAGGCGATGAGCTGGCGAAGGAACGGGATGGGCAGCATGTTCTGCCCGTCCTTGTTCTCCAGTTCGAAAATGATCTGGGTCAGAACCGGATGGGTGATGTCCTCCCCGGTCTTGGCGTCCTGGACGGAAAAATCCTCGCCCTTCTTGACCATCTCCGCCAGGTCCTCGAGCGTCACATAAGTCGACGTGCCGGTGTTGTAGAGGCGCCGGTTGGCGTATTTCTTGATGACGACCGGATCGTCTTTTGCGGGCATGAGGGCCCTCCCGAAAAGGCCGCGCCTGGCCGCAGGCGGGCTTGATGCTGACCTAATCTGTCAAGGATATGCGCAAATGCCGCTCAAATGAAAGCGGTTTGTGCACTGCGTGAGTTCTCGCATGCACTGCGGAATGAGCGACGTCCGCCACGTCCGCCGCGCCCGTGCCGGCGCAGGACCTGAATCAATCCAAAACGCCTGGTTGTGCCTTTTTCCGGTTTGACAGAGGTTCCAGAAAGGGCAAGAAAAGTTCAACAACCGCGCAGACCCGCATCCGCGCCTCAGGGAGATCATCATGTCGAACCCCTCCATCGTCGTCGCCTCCGCCGCCCGCACCGCGGTCGGTTCGTTCAACGGCTCGTTCGCGGCGACCCCCGCGCATGAGCTCGGGGCGGTGGTGATCCGCGAACTGCTGGCGCGCGCCGGGGTGGACGCCAAGGAGGTGGACGAGGTCATCCTCGGCCAGGTGCTGACGGCCGGCGCCGGCCAGAACCCTGCCCGGCAGGCATCGGTCGCCGCCGGCCTGCCGATCGAGGCGACGGCCTGGGGCCTCAATCAGGTCTGCGGCTCGGGCCTGCGCGCGATCGCCATCGGCATGCAGCAGATCGCCAATGGCGACGCCAGCATCATCATCGCCGGCGGCCAGGAATCGATGTCGCTGTCGCCGCACGCGCAGCATCTGCGCGCCGGGCAGAAGATGGGCGACCTGAAGCTGATCGACACGATGATCAAGGACGGGTTGTGGGACGCCTTCAACGGCTACCACATGGGCAACACCGCCGAGAACGTCGCAAAGCAGTTCCAGATCACCCGCGAGACGCAGGACGAGTTCGCGCTCGCCTCTCAGAACAAGGCCGAGGCCGCGCAGAAGGCCGGCAAGTTCAAGGACGAGATCGTCGCCTTCACCATCAAGGGCAAGAAGGGCGACACGGTCGTCGACGCCGACGAATATATCCGCCACGGCGCGACCATCGACACCATGCAGAAACTGAAGCCCGCCTTCGACAAGGACGGCACGGTGACGGCGGCGAACGCGTCCGGCATCAATGACGGCGCGGCCGGCGCGCTCCTGATGAGCGAGGCCGAGGCGAAGCGGCGCGGCCTCACGCCGATCGCGCGCATCGCCTCCTGGGCAACCGCCGGCGTCGATCCGTCGATCATGGGAACGGGCCCGATCCCCGCGTCGAAGAAGGCGCTGGAGAAGGCCGGCTGGAAGGTGAAGGATCTCGATCTGGTCGAAGCGAACGAGGCCTTCGCCGCGCAGGCCTGCGCAGTCAACATCGGCCTCGGCTGGGATCCCTCGATCGTCAACGTCAATGGCGGCGCAATCGCCATCGGCCACCCGATCGGCGCGTCCGGCGCGCGCATCTTCAACACGCTGGTGCACGAGATGAAGCGCCGCGGCGCGAAAAAGGGTCTCGCCACGCTGTGCATCGGCGGCGGCATGGGCGTCGCCATGTGCGTCGAGGCGATCTAAGGCAGTAAGGGAATAGGGCAGTACGGCAGTAGGGACCAGGAACGCAGGTCGGCGGTTCGCATACTGCCTTACTGCCCTATTGCCTTACTCCCATCAAACGGGAGGAGAATACCAAATGGCACGTGTCGCACTCGTCACCGGAGGCTCGCGCGGTATCGGCGCGGCGATCTCGATCGCGCTGAAGGAGGCCGGCTACAAGGTGGCCGCCAACTATGCCGGCAATGACGAGGCCGCGGCCAAGTTCAGCAAGGACACCGGCATCAAGACCTACAAATGGTCGGTCGCCGACTACGACGCCTGCGCCGCCGGCATCGCCAAGGTGGAAGCCGATCTCGGTCCGGTCGACGTGCTGATCAACAATGCCGGCATCACCCGCGACTCCATGTTCCACAAGATGACGCCGCAGCAGTGGAACGAGGTGATCTCGACCAATCTGAACGGCGTCTTCAACATGACGCATCCGCTGTGGACCGGCATGCGCGACCGCAAGTTCGGCCGCGTCATCACCATCTCGTCCATCAACGGCCAGAAGGGCCAGATGGGCCAGGCGAACTATTCCGCCGCCAAGGCCGGCGACATCGGCTTCTCCAGGGCGCTGGCGCAGGAAGGCGCCAAGGCCGGCATCACGGTCAACGTCGTGGCGCCCGGCTATATCGGCACCGACATGGTGATGGCCGTGCCGGAGAAGGTGCGCGAGTCGATCATCGCGGGCATCCCGGTCGGCCGCCTCGGCACGCCGGAGGAGATCGCACGCTGCGTCGTGTTCCTCGCCTCCGACGACGCTGGCTTCATCACCGGCTCGACCATCTCGGCCAACGGCGGACAGTATTTCAGCTAGGCCCCTTCCTTCTCCCCGTTTACGGGGAGAAGGCGTCACGAAGTGACGGATGAGGGGCGGCGCTCATAATCTCAGAAATTTGCGCTGCCCCTCACCCGGCCTCACTGCGTTCGGCCACCCTCTCCCCGTGAACGGTGCGAGGGAGGCTACTTCCCGTCTACAGAATGCCGCATGATCAGCGGCATTTGCAGCATGGTGAAGGCGACGGTGATGGGCATGATGCCCCACACCTTGAACGCGACCCATGTGGCTTCCGAGAAATTGCGCCAGACGATCTCGTTGACGACCGCGAGGAAGAGGAAGAACAGGCCCCAGCGCAGCGTCAGCTTGCGCCAGCCTTCGGCGTCGAGCTTGAACGCCGCGTCGAACACATAGGCGAGCAGCGATCGGCCGAACAGGAGCCCGCCGAGCAGCGCCGCGCCGAACAGCGTGTTGACGATGGTCGGCTTCATCTTGATGAAGGTCGCGTCCTGGAGCCACAGCGTCAGCCCGCCAAAGACGAAGACCACCACGCCCGACACCAGCGGCATGATCGGCAGTGTTCGCGTCAGCGACCAGGATACGGCGAGCGCGAGCGCGGTCGCCGCCATGAACAGGCCGGTGGCGATGAAGATCGGGCCGCCCATCTCGGCCAGCGCCGGAAAGCGCGCCGCCAGCCACTCGCCCCGCGCATTGGCGAAGAAGAAGACCAGCAGCGGCCCGAGCTCCAGCGCGAATTTCAGGATCGGGTTGATCTCTTTCTTGCGGGGATCGGACGGATCGCGCTCGAGGATGGGCTGGTTCATCACGCTACTCCCGCGATCGCGCGCGCGAACTCGTTGGCCGAGAACGGCTCCAGATCGTCCACCTGCTCGCCGACGCCGATGAAATAGACCGGCAGTTTGTGCTTGGCTGCGATGGCCACCAGAATGCCGCCGCGCGCGGTGCCGTCGAGCTTGGTCATCACCAGCCCGTTGACGCCGGCGACATTGCGGAAGATCTCGACCTGGTTCAGCGCGTTCTGGCCGGTGGTCGCATCGACCGTTTGCAGCACCGTATGCGGCGCGTCGGGATCGAGCTTGCCGAGCACGCGCACGATCTTCTCCAGCTCCGCCATCAGCTCCGTGCGGTTCTGCAAGCGGCCGGCCGTATCGATGATCAGCACATCGGAGCCGGCTTCCTTGGCCTTCTCGAAGGCGTCGTAGGCGAGGCCCGCCGCATCGGCGCCGAGCTTGGACGAAACCACCGGCGAGCCGGTGCGTTCGCCCCATATCTTCAACTGCTCGATCGCTGCGGCGCGGAACGTGTCGCCGGCCGCAAGCGTCACCGACAGGCCGCCCTGGTGCAGCTTTGCAGCCAGCTTGCCAATGGTGGTCGTCTTGCCGGTGCCGTTGACGCCGACGACGAGGATCACATGCGGCTTGTGCGACAGGTCGAGCTCCAGCGGCAGGGCGACGGGCTTCAGCACCTTCTCGATCTCGGTCGCCATCACGCCGCGCACCTCGGCATCGCCGATGTCACGCCCCATGCGCGTGGCGGCCAGCGTGTCGGTGACGCGCATCGCCGTCTCGACGCCGAGGTCGGCACGGATGAGCACGTCCTCGAGGTCCTGCAGCGTGTCCTCGTCCAGCTTGCGCTTGGTGAAGATGCCCGTGATGTTGGCCGACAGTTCGCGCGACGAGCGCGACAGTCCCTCGCGCATGCGCTGGAACCAGGACTGTTTCGGCGCGGGCGCGGCGGGAGCAACCGGCTCGGCCTTCTTCTCGACAGTCTTGGCGACGGTGACCTTGCCGGCGGCCGGTTTTGGCGCAGGCGGAGGCTCCGTAAGCGGCTCCAGCTCCGGCGCGATCTCGTCACGGATATTGACCGGCGGCAGCGGATCGGGTTCGCGGATCGGAGGCAGGACCTCCGCTACAGGTGGCGGAGCCGCTTCCACCGACGTCTCCTGCTGGACCTTCGGCTCGGCCTCTATCGGTGGAGTTGGCGTCTCCGGCGGCGGCTTCGACGGGCTCGGCTCCGGCGCGATTTCCGCAATGACAGGATTGACGGGCGCGGGGCCTGGCTCGCGGATCGGCGGCGCGATCTCGGCGGCATCGGCGTCCGCGCGTTCCCGTGCAAGTCGTTCCGCTTCTGCGGCGCGCTCGGCCTCTCTACTCGCCTCCGCGGCGCGGTGGGCTGCTTCCCGTTCGGCAGCCTCCGCTCGTTCGCGCTGTGCCTCGGCCAGTCGGCGTGCCTCCAGCTCGGCCTGCTGCGCCGCTTCCTCCTCTGCCCGGCGCGCGGCCTCGGCTTCTATCTCGGCGGCCTTGCGGGCCTGCGCTTCCTCGGCGGCGATACGTTCGGCGGCGGCCGCCCGTTCGCGCTCTTCTTCTTCCTTGCGACGGGCTGCCAGTTCCGCTTGCCGCGCAACCTCCCGAGCGGCTTCTTCCTCCGCCCGGCGTGCCGCCTCGCGCTCCTCTTCCTCGGCGGCCAGACGGCGAGCTTCAAGCCATTCGGCCTCGATGCGCTCGGCTTCGGCGTTTAGCCTTGCCAGTTCCTCGGCTTCTCTTGCCGCCCGCTCCGCCGCTTCGCGCTCGGCCGGATCCGGTTGCGGCGGTTCCGGCTGAGACGGAACTTCGGGCGGGGCCGGTTCGGGCTCCGGGCGCGGAGGTTCCGACGGCGGCACCTCGTACGGCGGCGTCGCCGGCTGCGGCTCGGGTT